>ERZ825137.53-NODE-53-length-152404-cov-35.432100_pt1 | contig 152404 bp, 160 predicted proteins | sample MGYA00519873_ERZ825137 | MGnify/ENA primary metagenome ERZ825137 (study PRJEB31778, sample SAMEA3449190) | human gut metagenome | biome: human gut; feature: human-associated habitat; material: faeces | place: United Kingdom | collected 2010/2012 ...
AAATTATATTATAAAATAAAAAAAATCTATTATATTTAAATATTTTATAAAAATTTTTAACCTAATATTGAATTTTTATTAAAATATGATATACTTTAATAAATTGATTGATTTCATATCAATCGTCAAGAGAGCCAGCGAGTTGTATATGTCTACGTCGTTGGCACCAAATAGATGAAAATATAGAGTAGCAATGATTTTGAGAAATCAGCTACTCTATATTTTTTTAATATTATCACATTTGAAAGTATAAAGCATATTGATAGTGATGATGTTGAATTTTGGTATGCTAGAGAACTTATGAAAGTTTTATAATATTCTAATTGGCAAAACTTTGAAAAAATAATAGTTAAAGCTAAAATATCTTGTGAAAATAGTGATGTTAGTATATTAGACCATTTTACTGATGTCAATAAAATGGTTCAAATAGGATCAGAAGCTTATAGAGAACAGATTGATTACAAATTAACTAGATTTATTCTTTATAGTTTTATTATTTTAAAACATTGCCTAAAATATATTGTTATTTATAATAATATATTGATATAATAAAAATATAATTATAAGTATGTATCAATTAGGAGCAATTAATGGAAAAAGATAAAAAATTAGCTTTATTGAAAGATTTTAGAAGTATAAGAGAAAATGTTGCATTTCATTTTACTTCTCAAAAAAATATAGAAAGTATATTGAATGAAGGATTACGTCCATTAATAGGTGATAACGCTTCTGGTGGATTGGGACAGTCAGCTATAGAAAAGACCTATGTTTCATATGGATTAGAGGGGGTATTACAACTTTATAATAGATTAATATCAGCATCATTTCAGCAGCGAATAGGAGATTTTAATGGAATTTCACACAAACCATTTGTGCCAGATTCTGCTAAAGATAAAGATTCCAAAGATTCTTTATCAATAATAGAAGGTTTTGAAATGATAAGACAATATATGGAAGATAATGTATATTTTATTTTTGATGCGACTAAAACACAATATGAATACAGTATAAGTGATGAAGATTTAGAAATGGTAAATTCCTCTATTAAGGAATTAAATGATTCTGGAATAAACATAGTTGAAAAATTTGAAGAATTGGATGATAAAATTAAAGATTTGGTTCGCCAAGATTCAGAAGGAAATAAAGAGAAAATCCTTAGATTAGTTGATGAAAGAGATAGATTGTCATTAGTAGTTAGAGAAAAAACATTACCAATTATTGATAGGCTAAGAGGGCCTTTACTAAATGAAGAAGATAACCCAATTATGGAAGAAATTGATTATAATGATGAACGCTTAGTATGGATTAATCAGATGAAAGCTCCCCATAATACTCATACCAGAATTATTGATGATAATGGCAGAACTCAAGGAGTTAGAATAACTAAAGATATGCTTAGATTATTTTCACATGATGGAAAAACTCAATCAAATGGTTTAGATTTTTTGGAATCAATGCTAAGCCAAGTTAATTCAAATGATAAGATTTATCTAGATAGTTCAAAATGCCGTGATTGTAATTTGTTGTTTAAGTTTCAAGAATATATACAATTAGTAAAAAAATATAAATTAAGTGGTCTTTTAGTTACAAAACCTGAAGAAACTATTGAAATCGGTAGTAAAAAAAGAACTATTCCTGAACGACAAGTTATGGATTTGACAAATATTGAAAAATATCCAGAGCTTCCTGAATTTATTGAAGGATTAGAACAATATTATGAAGTACATAGATATAAAAAAACAACTAGAACATTAGCAGAAGAAGTTTTTGATAAAATAAAAGATTCTCAAGCCAAAAAAGATGTTGAATATCAAATTTCGAAAGATGAACAAAGTTTAGAAAATACTAATGAAATTTCTACAAAATAAAAGAGAGGAAATACTTTAGATGGTAAAAGTTGAATATGCAAATGCATATAAAGAAGTATTGGATATATTGAAATATGTTTCAAAAGAAGATTTGAATAAAATTCCTACAAAAAAAATTGAAATGTTTTCAAAATATGCTAATTATGATTACGATTTTGAATATAATCCAGAAATTACTTTAAAAGAACAAAATGTATCTGATATTGCACAAACTATTATAGCTATTTTATTTAGAGATTATTGGGCTACAAGTGAGCAAAGAGAAAAAATATTAAGAAAAGAAAAATATGATATGCAATTACTTGAAGAATATAAAAAAGAAAAGTATAATCCTAATATTATTTTTGATAATAAATATAAAACAAATAATTGTAGTTCTGAAGAGAATAATCCAGAGACTGCGGTGGTAGATGTTTCTAATATAAAATGGTATAAAAAAATTTGGAGGAAAATTAAAAATTTATTTAGAAAATAATTGAATTTTATTTAAAATTTGTGCCTAAAGTATAGAAAATGACAATTCCACAAACGTGGTTTTGCCAGATATATTGAGAAAACTCACATCTACCTTGCAAAGTACAGATGTGAGTTTTTATTATTTATGTAGTTTCTTATTAATCCAGTTCTTATAAAGAACTGTTAGTACAAATGCAAGTAAATATTTGCGGAGGTGTTCATATGGGAATATTAGAGTTATTTGATAAATTTAGAGATACAATAGTTTTAAAAGAGGATTGTTCACTTGAAAGAAAAATTAATTATTTGGAGAAAGTAGAAGGAAAAAATACCAGTCAACAGTTATTTATGGCTAAAAGAGGGCTGGAAGGTGAAAAAGAAATATTGTATCAACTTAAAAAGTCTAATATTGGAATGTTTGTTTTACATGATGTGAATTTAGTTTACGAAGATTTAAAAGCTCAAATTGATTTTATTGTTATAACTCCATGGGCATGTTATTTTATAGAGTGCAAAAATTTAATTGGTAATATTACAGTTACTGAAAAGGGAGATTTTATTAGAGAATATTCTTATAATGGTCATAAGGTAAGGAAGGGACTTGAATCTCCATATAGACAAGTAATGGCTCAAAGAGATGTTTATAAGAAGATATGGCTTAAGGAGAAAGGCAAACTCAAAAGTTTCTTGTTTGAAAAAAACTTTGATGATTTACATAGAGTATTAGTAGTAGCGGCAAACGGAGAGAATATACTAAATACAAGATATGCACCTAAAGAAATGAAATTTAATATTATTAAATCTGATGCATTGATACAAAAACTTGAATATGATCGTGATCATAGTGATAAAGAGTTGTGGGATAATAAAAAAGAGATGGAAGAATGGGCTAGATATTTTTTAGGTTTGAATGTTAAAAGAGATGAGATATATGGTGTAAGTGAAAAAATTGAGAATGTTAAAGAAGACAGTAATGTTGAATTATTTGATTATGAGTTGTTAAAAAATAAATTGGTGGAGTTTAGGAAGAAAAGAGTTGCTGAAAAAAATATTCCTGCTTATTATGTTTTTACGAATGATGAGTTAAGTAAAATTATACGATTAATGCCAAAGACAGTTGAAGAGTTAAAAGATTCTAAAATATTAACAGATGTAAAGATGAATGCACATGGAAAATTAATTGTGGATGTAATAAGGGAGTTTCTTAAAATTTGAGATTTTATGTAAATTGTGGTATAATGTAACTATGAATGGCTTTTAGCTAATTCTTGTAGACCTCGTGTTTACAGTAATTATTAACGACGCAGTAAAAATTTTTGGAGGATGAAAGAATGAGAGAAGGATCAAAAGAAAGAAAAAGCTATTTTGCATATGCAATGCTGTTGCCTGTTGAAGGAAAGAGAATGCAATGTTGCAGGATTGAGTATCAGAGAGGTGTTTCTACGGATTTAGTTCCTGTAAATACTTCTACGGTACGGAATGTGCAGATGCTTGACGAAGGCTTTTACAAAGTAGAGACTAATGGGTCAGAATATTTTGTGAAGGTGCTGGAAAGTAATAACGAGCAAATTCGTTTTGCTCAGCTGATCGAAACTCCTGTTGTTGGAGAAGTTTTTTCCTGCATGGAATTAAAGCTTAAAGCTGGAGAACTTAGCAGAGATGCTAGAAGAACCAGCAAAGTTTTAGGTGTTTCCTTGATTGGAAATGGCTTTTGCGAAGTTGTTACTAAAAATAGCAGATATGTCTGCATGGCAATGTAAACTCTCATTGCACCCCTTCTATGGAAGGGGTGTTTTGCATATTTATTGATAATTTTGAAACAATATTCTTGAAGGAGAGTGTTGTTTATGGAAGATAAAAAAGATAATACTACAATGTTTGGTGAAGAGGTGTGTTCTGAATTTGCATGGTTACCTTTAGATAAGCAAAAAGAAAATGCAGAGAGATTAGCTAAGATAACTAAAAATAAATAAGGAAATTTTAAATAAATCTTCTATGTTAGATAATTAGTTTAACGTAGAAGGTTTATTTTTTTGTTAATATTTAGAATGATTTTGTTATGAAAGCTATAATTTAAATTGGAAAAATATTATGACATAAAATGTTTCTTACTTGAATAGAGTTGGAAAAGGAGGAGCGAATGAGGCAATATATAAAATATTATTTTTCTAATAATATAATTGAATATTTGAAATTGTTTTGCGTTTTTACAATTGGAGTTGTTGTTTCTATTTTTGTAATAAATAATTCTAATAGTCTTGAACAAGAAGAGATTAGAAATTTTATTAATTCGAAAATTAGTATTGTGAAAAGTAATGATTATGATAATAAAAATGATGTGTTTAATAATTCTTTAAAAAGAAATTTTAAGGATTTTGTATTTATAGTTTTTTTAGCTTCTACTGTTATTGGAATTCCGTTTGTGTATTGGATTATTGCTAAAAAAGCGTTTTCTATTGGGTATACAATTTCGGCTATTTTTGCTACACAGAATACCAAAACAGCCATTATTTTCATTTGTAATTCTATGTTGATACATAATATAATGTATATGGTTTCAATATTTGTAGTATTGGTGGCTGGTGTTAATTTTGTAAAGAGTTTTTTTGCAAATAAAAAGATGAATATAAGGTTTGAAATTTTTAAATATTTAATATTTGTTTTGATTGCATCATCGATTGTCATAATGTCGTCACTTTTTGAAGCCTATGTTTCGACAAATTTTTTGTATTTATTTAAAAAATATCTATAAAGGTATTTACTTTTCAGCATACTTTTGATATAACATAATACATAAATAAGTTATGTAAATTATTTATACGATTTACATAAGTTATTTTTTAACGTTATGAAATAATCTTATATTTAATATAGATTGAAAGAAGATAATATTTTGGATGGGGGACAATAAATGGAAAAACAAATTAAACTTTTCTTAGAATTTTTAGAGAATGATAAAAAATTGTCTGCAAATACTTTGCAATCATACAGAAGAGATATCATTCAATTTCAAGAATACTTAGATGACGAAAGATTAATGTATTCAAAATTAGATCAACAAGAGATAAAAGAGTATATTGAATATTTAAAAAAGATAGGAAAGAAAACTTCTACAATTTCTAGAAATCTTGCTTCTATTAGATCTTTTTATCAATTTTTGTTACGTTCAAAAAAGGTTAGAAAAGATCCAACAGAGGGAATGCAATCTCCTAAAATTGAGAAGAAAGCTCCTAGTATATTATCTTCAGATGAAGTTGAACTTTTGTTAGAACAACCAAAAAATGTTGATTTAAAGGGAATAAGAGATAAGGCAATGCTTGAATTTGCTTATGCAACTGGTATGAGGGTTACTGAAATTATTTCTTTGAATTTAGAGGATGTTAATTTTGAAAAAGCATTTGTTATATGTGCTAATGGAGTTAAGAAAAGAAATATTCCTTTAGGAAATCTTTCTTTGAAGGCTTTAGATGAGTATGTAAAAGATGCAAGACCTGTTATGATTAAAAATGAAAATGAGAAAGCTTTGTTTGTTAATGTTAATGGTAAGAGATTGACAAGACAAGGATTTTGGAAGATTATAAAATATTATAAAGAGCAGGCTCATATCACAAAGGATATTACTCCTCATGTTTTGAGACATTCTTTTGCAACACATTTATTACAAAATGGTGCTGATTTGAAGTCTATTCAAATGATGCTTGGTCATTCAGATATTTCTTCTACTCAAATTTATATGAAGTTTCAAGATGAGAGTTTGAAGAATGTTTATCATAAAGCTCATCCAAGGGCGTAGTTATAATTGATATATTTTAAGATACTTAGGGCGTTGTGCTCTAAGTATTTTTTTACTTTAATGATAAACTTACAGGTATGCTGAAGTGATAATTATATGTTAGGAATGATTGCTATATAGAATATGTGTGAAAGGCTTACAAATTCGGCGTTTAATGTGTTTACATATTGATTGTGTTAACATAATATGCTATAATATTAATGTTTGGAGGAGATTTATGAAAAATATTAATAAAATGAGCTATGATGAATTTCATAAGGAGTTTGGGATAGTATTAAATGTGAAGTATATGAGAGATATTATTCATGACCAAGGTATTTATGATGAATTTACTCAGTTGATGCGATTAAGTGGTAATGATGATGAAAGAAAATGGCGTGTAGAGAAATTTGTAAAAGATAATTTTAAATATGTTGATAGAGAGGCGTATGCATTTTTTACATTAAAGACTTTGCTTGAAGAAGGTTTGCTTTCAAAGACTGGGAGATTTCCAACTATAATGGATAATTGTAAACAAGCTTTGGAACATTCTGATTATGCTTATTTTGAACCTAATAACAGGGTTACTATGGTTAATGATGAGATTAAGAGAGTAACTGCTGCTGAATTGATTGGCAAAGATAAAACTGATAAGAAAAGTAAAAATGAGCAAAGAATTGAAGAATTAAGTGAGAAAATAAATTTACATAGTTTGTTTTCTTTACATAGTACAACAGAAATGAAGAGATTTTATGGTAAGAATGATAGTTTAAATGATATTATTGTTAAACTTGGTTTAATAGATGCGGTTGCTGAATTGTATGACTTATCAATTCAAGAGAGAATGGAATTGTTAAAGGAAAATTCAGGCACAAAATTAGAAGGTTTAGTAAATAATAAGAGAAAAGAACTTGAGAATATGGACTTAGGAGTGTTTTATCAAAGACTTCCTAGTATGCTTGAAAAATATCCGGATTGTTTTGAGTTGGATCCTTTATTTTTAATTGCAGCATATAGAGCTAATGAGTATTTAGAGACAGCAAAATTAAGTCCTGAGCAAAACAAGGATTTTGCAGAGCTTATGAAGATTTTAGAAGAATCAATAAGAGCTCGTTCAACTTCTGTAAGTGGAATAATTTCAAATAATGGTGGTTCTAAGCAAAATTATTCTTTTAGAGAATTGAGAAAGGCTTGTGCTAGAATTTGTTCAGATGGACATTATGTATCTACTAACGAAGAAGAGAAAATCTTGGATGAGTTGTCATCTGATCCAAAAAGTATTTTGAGTATGGATCCAGAAATTTTCCAAAAGATTATTACACTGTCTCCAGAAGATATTATGGAACTTGGAAATACTGAAGGTGTTTTCGATTATTTAGTTAGAAATAAATTGGCAAGTAGATATAGTGTAATGAGTTTGATAAAAAATGGATTGGTAAATTCTGCAGATGTTAGAACTTTAATTGATGATAATTTATTAGATAAGGGGCTTGTAACTGATTTTATAGATCAATGTGATGTAATTGATGAGGAGTTATTAGGTTCTTTAAGAAAAAACGGTATTGTATCTGATGAAGAAATGGTAGAATATTATTTAGCTGGAAAAATGGAACTAGATGCTTTTTCAGAAATGGATGATGAAGAAAAGAAAAAGTTAGAAGTTGTTGTTTCGCCAGAAAAATTGATATCCTTATATAAAAATGCTAATGATGAATATGGTAGATATGCGGCACTTTATAGAATGGTTTTCTTAAGTAGAAAAGATAAAGATAGCAGATATCTTGAAGGTGAGAGAATTATTGAAGCATCAGATGGTGAGTTTGAGGATTCGGATTTGGTTAAATGGTATGAAGAGCATTTGATATCATTGAAATCTATTGAAGAATGGGCTGGAAATCCTTTGATTATGAAGATGATGAGGGATGGTAAGTTGAAACCAGCTGATGTTAAAGAAATTTGTACTGATGGAAATTATGATTGTGTATTAGATATTTTAAAAGATCCTAGAATATCTAAAAATACAAAATGGGGAATTTTTTATACAACATTTGCTGATGAAGATGAGACTTTAACAGAAGAGCAAAAGGAATTAAGAGAAGTTGCTAAAGAAGAAGGTTTGGAGGCAATGAGACTTACTTATAAGAATGTTAAGGTTGGTGGTAGTTCTGGAAGACGTAGAGTAAGTGATGTGAAGGAAGGAAAAGATGTATCTTCAAGAAGAGAATATGTTTCTGATCCACTTAATAGGTGGACATTAATAAAGTTACTTGATCCAGAGTATTCTTATGAAATGCTAGATCAAGGTATGATGATTTTTAAATTGCCTAATGTGGGAAATGGTACAATTATTCTTGAAAAGATGTTTAAGAAAGATAGACCAGATTATGCAAGAGCAACTAAAATGTTAAGTATGCCTATTGAGGAGTTTGAAGATATAAAGGATGATTTGATAATTGATGGCGATATACCTGTAGCAGCTATTGCTAATTATCTAAAATTACAAGGAAGGCTTGAAAGTTTTTGGCATACTAAAGGTTGGGGCGAAAAACTTTCTGAAGCATGTGGATATAAAGAAGATACAAGAAGAACAAAAGATGAAATTGATAGAATTGATTTAGAAATTAAGAAGATTGTGAATTCTAGAAAGCTAAGAGGTTAAAAGGAAATAATGGAAGTATTGTCGAAAAGCAAAGATTTGAGAATATCTAATGATGTATTTAAAAAGATTTGTAGAGATTTAAAAAGTGAAATTAATGAGAATAAAAAAGAAATTGAAAAACTAAATGAACTTGATTATAAGTATAGTAAAAAAGTTGTATATCCAGAAAAATTGGTAAAAGTGATTGATGAGTATAGAGAAAAAGAAGTTGTTATAAAAGAAACTAGAAATTTATTGGTTGCTTATTATGGTGATCCATCAGTTACTATTGAACTTTGTTTACAAGGTTTGCTTAATTGTCAATTAATGAATTTACTTATTGATAATATGTGCTATGGTGTTAATAAATTGATTGTTACATTATTTATAGAGATATTAAAAGAGTATAGAATATATGATGTAGTTACTTTAAATAATTATGAGAATGTAGAAGATGTTGAAGAAAGTTTGGAATTTATTGATAAAATGTATTGTGTTGGGGATAAGAACATATATACAATTTGTAAGCATATAAATGGTATTGATATTGAGTATGTTCCATTTGGAATAATTGATATCTACTGTGAAGATGATGATTTTTATGAATTGTCAAGAGAGATTTTTAATTATTGTTTTGAAAATGGAATAGAAGCAGAAGTATATGATGATATGCCAGTTGATGAAGCTATTAATACATTAAATGAATATGGCGAGAAATATTGTAGTATTATTTTAACTAAGGATGCTGAAGCAGTAAAAAGATTTAAAGAAGAAATGAAATCAAAATTTGTTTTTGCAAATGAAAATCCTTTTGGGGATAGTGTTGATAGAATTCCAGAGTTTTTATAAAAATAGTGAACCACAGTCAAATTAAGTGATTGTGGTTTTTGCTTGCTTGTGGTAACAAATGGAATATTTTTTTATAATTCTATTGTGTTTGTTTACTTGACAAATTTATGTAATCCATATAAAATATATATGGTAATTATTAAAATATAAAATTTATTTATGTTGTAAAATTTATATATTTAATGAACATTGAAAATTTAATAAGAAAAGAGGTTGATTATGAATGAGTGAAGTACTTATTGTTATAATTACTCTTTTAATCTCAGCAGCAATATTCATACCTTTAGGAATTACTATAAGAAAAAGAATTGCTGAATCTAAAATTCAAAGTGCTGAAAATGAAGCTAAAAGATTACTTGAAAATGTAAAAATAGAAGCGGAAAATACTAAAAGGGAAGAGATTTTTAAAGCTAAGGAGGAAATGCTTAAGCTTAGAAATGATTTAGATCAGGAGATTAAAGAGAGGAGAGCAGAAGTAGGACAACAAGAAAAGAGATTGATTCAAAAAGAAGAGAATCTTGATAGAAGAGTGCAATCTTTAGAAGATAAAGAAAAAGACTTAGATAGAAAAATGGTTGAAAGTGATGAAATTAGAAAAGAGTTGGAGGATGCAAAGGCAGAAGAACTTGCTGAATTACAACGTATTTCAGGATTGACTGTTGATGAAGCTAAGAAACAATTATTAGATTCTTTAGAAAATGAAATTGTTCCAGAGAAAGCTCAAATGATTAGAGATTTAGAAAACAAGTATAAAGAAGATTCTTCAAAGATGGCTAAAGAAATGGTTTGCTATGCTATTCAAAAATGTGCAGCTGATCATACTTCTGAAACTACAGTATCTGTTGTTTCATTACCAAATGATGAAATGAAAGGTAGAATTATAGGTAGAGAAGGAAGAAATATTAAAACTCTTGAAACGTTGACAGGTATTGATTTAATTATTGATGATACACCTGAAGCTGTTATTATATCAGGATTTGATCCTCTAAGAAGAGAAGTAGCTAGAATTGCTTTGGAGAAATTATTAGAAGACGGAAGAATTCATCCTGCTAAGATTGAAGAAATGGTTGAAAAGGCTAAAGAAGAAGTTGAAGCAATCATTAAAGAAGAAGGAGAAAGAGCAGTTTTAGAGACTGGTGTAAATGGCTTACACCCAGATGTTGTTAAACTTCTTGGAAAATTAAAATACAGAACAAGTTATGGTCAAAATGTATTAAATCATTCTATTGAAGTATCAAATCTTGCAAGAATTATGGCTGAGGAATTAGGATTAAATCCAAAATTAGCTAGAAGAGCAGGATTGTTACATGATATTGGAAAAGCCTTGGATCACGATATGGAAGGTACTCATGTTGAGATTGGTGTTGATATATTAAAACGTTATAAAGAAAATGATTTAGTTATTAATGCTGTTGAAGCTCATCATGGTGATGTTGAACCTAAGAGTTTGGAAGCTGTTTTAGTACAAGCTGCTGATGCTATTTCTGCATCAAGACCTGGTGCTAGAAGAGAAACTTTAGAGACATATATTAAGAGATTACAGGAATTAGAAAAAATTGCTGATTCTTTTGATGGTGTTGATAAATCTTTTGCTATACAAGCTGGTAGAGAAATTAGATTAATGGTTAAACCAGATAAAATTTCTGATAACAATATGGTTGTTTTAGCAAGAGATGTTGCTAAAAAGGTAGAAGCAGAAATGGAATATCCGGGACAAATTAAAGTTAATGTAATTCGTGAGACTAGAGCAATAGAATATGCCAAATAAAATATTAAAGAGAGCAAAGTTAATTGCTCTCTTTTTGTTTTAAAAAATAAATATTTTGTAGAATTTAATATTAATTTAATATTTCTATTGTAAAATTCGAATGTTGACAAGTGACATGGTGTCACTTATAATATGGATGTATATTTTTTTAGGAGGGAGAAAGATGCCAACAAATACTTTTTATAATTTGCCAAAAGAAAAGCAGGAGAAGGTATTGGAGGCTGCCAAAGAAGAATTTTTTAGAGCAAAAGATGGGAATGTTTTAGTAAAAAACATTGTTATTTCTGCTGGAATTCCTAGAGGAAGTTTCTATCAATATTTTGAATCAAAAGAAGATTTAATTGATTTTATTATTAAGAAATATCTTAAGGCTACAGAAGAAAAATTTTGCAAAAAAATGGATGATTTTAATGGCGATATTTTGCTTGCATTTGAAGATATGTTTAATAGAATAGTTTCAGATGATAAAATGTGCGTGATAGAAAAAGAACGAAAAGTAATGGAACACATAAAAAGAATGCAAGAAAAATATGGATGTATGAACAATATGAAAAGGCTGCCTGAAAAAATGAATCAGAATGTTTTATTAAAACATATTGATAAATCTAAATTTAAGATGAAGGATGAGGAAGAATTAGCTAGTGTTTTTCATGTTATTATAAGTATGATGATTAAAAACATTATTGATTACCAAAATGGTGTTTCGGCTCAAGATGCTAAAAAGTCTTTTAAAAGAGATTTGGATTATTTAAGATATGGAATTATAAAATAAAAATTAAAAGAAAGGAATTATAGTATGTTTAAGGTTTTATTAAAACTAAGAAAAGCATGGAAATCTGTTTTGATTGTAATGATTCTACTTGTAGTTCAAGCTATGGGTGAACTTGCATTGCCAGATTATACATCAAAAATAGTTAATGTTGGAATCCAACAGGGTGGTGTTGAATCTTGTGCACCAGAGGCAATTAGAGAAGAAGAATTACAAAATATTTTACTAGCAACTGATGAAGATGATTTTATATTAGATAAGTATACATTATTATCTAAAGATGATTTGTCAGAAAGTGATTATAATAAGTATGTAAAAGAGTATCCAGCTTTAGAAAAAGAAAATATTTATATTTTGAAAAAGATTTCTAAAGAGGATAAAGAAAGACTTGAGGATGTTATGGCTAAACCTCTTGTTATGATGTATGTAATACAAGATGGAACTAAGTCAGAAAGTATGAGACAATATGTTATTTCTGCTTTACCAGTTGAGGTACAATCTGCATTTCAAAATGCAAGTTTGATAGATATTATTAAGGCAATGCCAGAAGAACAAAGTAAGCAAATGATAGACAATTTTGGAAAACAAATTGAAGATACTGTTGGAGGTATGTTAAGTCAATCAGCAATTACAGCAGTTAAAGCTGAATATACAGCTATTGGAATGGATACAGATAAAATTCAATCAAGCTATATTTGGAAAGCTGGTTTCCAAATGTTAGGCGTAGCTTTCTTAATAATGATTACTGGTGTAACGGTAATGTATTTCTCATCAGGAATGGCTTGTAAACTTGGTAAATATTTAAGAGAAGAAGTTTTTGAAAAAGTTTTAAAATATTCTAATAAAGAGTTTAGAGAATTTTCAACAGCATCTCTTATAACAAGAAGTACTAATGATATTCAGCAGATCCAAGGAATGATTCAAATGTTATTTAGAACGGTTGTATTTGCTCCTATTATGGGTATTGGTGGATTGATCAGAGTTATTACAAAGAGTAGTACTTCAATGATTTGGATTATAGGTTTTGCTATTTTATGTATTTTAACAGTAGTTTTAATTTTATTTATTGTTGCAATGCCTAAGTTTAAAAAGTTGCAAGTTTTAATTGATAAAATTAATCTTGTTGCAAGAGAGATTTTAACAGGATTACCTGTTATTAGAGCTTTTAATAAAGAGAAATCAGAAGAAGAAAGATTTGATAAAGCAAATCTTGATTTAACTAAAGTTAATATTTTTGTTAACAGAGTAATGTCTTTTATGATGCCTTTGTTGATGTTTTTAATGAATGGAATTTCACTTATGATTGTGTGGTTTGGTAGTAAAAATATTGATTCAGGTGTAATGCAAGTTGGAGATATGATGGCTATTATTCAATATACAATGCAAATTGTTATGGCTTTCTTGATGGTTTCAATGATTTCTATAATGCTTCCAAGAGCTGCAGTTTCTGCTAACAGAATTAATGAAATTTTAGATCAAGATTTAAGTATAAAGGATAAAGATGAAACAAAGAAATTTGAATCTGATAAGAAAGGTTTAGTGGAATTCAAAAATGTTTCTTTCAGATATCCTGATGCTGATATGGAAATATTGACTGATATTAATTTTACGGCTGAACCTGGAAAGACAACGGCTATTATAGGAAGTACTGGTAGTGGTAAGTCTACAATAGTCAATTTAATTCCAAGATTTTACGATGTAACTGGTGGAGAGCTTTGTGTTGATGGAGTTAATATTAAAGATGTTTCTCAAAAAGATTTGAGAGATATTATAGGATATGTTCCTCAAAAAGGTGTATTATTCTCTGGAACAATTGAGTCTAATATAAAATTTGCAGATGAAAATATGAGTGATGAAAGAATGATTAAGGCTGCTGAAATTGCTCAAGCTACTGAGTTTATTGAATCAAAACCTGAAAAATATCAAACTCATATTTCTCAAGGTGGAACTAACGTATCTGGTGGACAGAAACAGAGATTATCAATAGCAAGAGCTATTGCTTCAGATCCTGAAATTTATATTTTTGATGATAGTTTTTCAGCATTGGATTATAAAACTGATTGTGTTCTAAGAGAAGAACTAGCAAAAGTTACAAAAGATAAGACGGTTATTATAGTTGCACAAAGAATTAATACAGTGTTAAATGCTGATCAAATAATTACACTAGAAGATGGTAAGATAGTTGGAAAAGGAACTCATGAAGAGTTGATGGAAAATTGTGAGACATATAGACAAATTGCTTTATCTCAATTATCTGAAGAAGAATTAAAAAGAAAGTAGAAAGGAAGTGAGAACAAATAATGGACGAAAAGCGTGAAAGAAAATTTCAAAAAGGACCTAGAGTTGGTCATGGAGGCCCAGGAAGACCTGGTGGAGCTAAAGCTGTTGAAAGAGCTAAGGACTTTAAAGGAACAACAAAAAAATTAATAGGTAAATACTTAAGCGAATATAAATGGAAGTTAATTATTGTTTTCATTTTCGCGATAGCTGGTACTGTATTTACAATAGTAGGACCTAAGATTTTGGGAAAGGCTACTACAGAAATTTATAGTGGTATTGTGAAAAAGATTTCTGGAGTTGGTGGCATAGATTTTGATTATATATTTAATATAATTATGATACTTGTTGGTTTATACATTATTAGTGCTATATGTTCTTTAATTCAAAGTTTGGTTATGACTGATGTTTCTCAAAAATTAACATATAGAATGAGAGATGACTTATCAAAGAAAATTCATAGATTACCAATGAACTTTTTTGATAAACAAAGTAAAGGTGATGTTTTATCAATCCTTACAAATGATATAGATACATTTGGACAAAACTTTAATCAAAGTATTACTGAGATTATTACGGCTGTTTGTACGGTTGTTGGTATTCTTATAATGATGCTTTCAATTAATGTTCAAATGACATTGATTTCATTACTTATATTACCAATTTCGGCTTTTATTGTTAAAAAGATTGTTAGTAAATCACAAAAATACTTTACTGCTCAACAAGAAATTTTAGGTAAGGTTAATGGTCAAGTTGAAGAAATTTATGGTGGACAATCTATAGTAAAGGCTTTTAATAGAGAAGATGAAGTTTTAAAAGAATTTAAAGAAAAAAATGAAAAGCTATATACAGTTGGTTGGAAATCACAATTTATGGGTGGTTTTATGTATCCTGTTATGAATTTTATTGGAAATTTAGGATATGTTGCAGTTGCGATTATAGGAGGATATTTTACTATCCAAGGTAAAATCCAAGTTGGAGATATTCAATCATTTATTCAATACAACAAGCAATTTACTAGACCTATTGGTGAGATTGCTCAAATAATGACTCAAATTCAAACTATGATTGCTGCTGTTGAGAGAGTTTTAGGTTTCTTAGATGAAGAAGAAGAAAAAGATGTTACAACAAATCCAACTGATGTAGAAAGTTTAAAAGGTAATATTAAATTTGAACATGTTAAATTTGGATATAATGAAGATAAGGTAGTTATTAATGATTTTAATGCTGAAGTAAAAGATGGACAAAAAATTGCTATTGTAGGTCCAACAGGTGCTGGAAAAACAACTCTTGTTAAATTGTTAATGAGATTCTACGATTTGAATGGCGGAAAAATTACAATAGATGGTTATGATATAAAAGATTTTAATAAAGGTGATTTGAGAAAACATTTTGGTATGGTTCTTCAAGATACTTGGTTGTTTAGTGGAACTATAAAAGATAATATTAAATATAGTAAGCCTGATGCAACAGATGATGAGGTTATTGAAGCAGCAAAGGCGGCTCATGTACATCACTTTATTAAAACTTTACCTAATTCTTATAACATGGTTCTTAATGAGGAGACAAATAATATATCTGCAGGTCAAAAACAGTTGTTGACTATTGCTCGTGTTATTTTGGCTGATCCCAAGATTTTAATTTTGGATGAGGCTACAAGTTCAATTGATACAAGAACTGAGATTCAAATTCAATCTGCTATGGATAATTTGATGAAGGGGAGAACAAGTTTTATTATTGCTCATAGATTGTCTACTATTAAGAATGCCGACATGATTTTGGTTATTAATAATGGTGATATTGTTGAGCAAGGAACTCATGATGAACTTCTTGCTAAAGATGGTTTTTATGCTACTTTATATAATTCTCAGTTTGATGAGGAAGAGGAATAGTTTGCATAATATTTAAAAGTTAATATGTAATATAAATTACAAATTTATAACAGTAAAAAATTCAATATAATATTTTTGAATCATCGCGCAGCGACCAAATGAGCGAAGCGAATGCGATTGAAGCAATCTATACAAATAAAAGAGTCCAAGTTCGGAACGAACGGGACTCATCAAGATTGCGACAGTAAGATGTGAAAAAATATTGATATTGAATTTTTTACGTTTTATAGCTAGTTAAAGAAAAATGTTATTGCATTTTCTTGTTTTATTTATATTTTATATATATAATGTCATTGATTTTAAAATTAGGAGGAAGTTATGAATAATCAACCAATTGGGGTATTTGACTCAGGCTTGGGAGGGTTGAATGTTCTAAAAGAACTTAGAAAAGAATTGCCAAGCGAAAAATATATATATTTAGGAGATACAAAGAGATTTCCTTATGGGCAAAAGTCTGTAGAAGCAATTATAGAAATTGCAAGACAAAATGTGGAGTTTTTAATTAGTAAAAATGTAAAAATGATAATAATTGCATGTGGAACGGCAACTAGCCAAGCTTTAGAAACACTGCAAAAAGAATATGATTTACCAATCATAGGAATAATAGAGCCAACGGTTATTAACTTAAAAGATAGAATAGATGAAAGAAGTAATACGATAGGTGTTATTGCTACAAAAGGAACTGTTAGAAGTGGTATGTGGGAAAAGAAAATTTCTGAATATATGCCTACAGCTGAGATTGTTTGCCATCCAGCGCCTCTGTTGGCAACGATGGCTGAAGAAGGATGGATAAGTAATAAAGTTGCTGAATATACAGTTAAAGAATACATGAAATTATTTAAAAGTGTGGATAAATTAATTTTGGGATGCACACATTATCCATTGTTTAAAGAATTAATGGAAAAAGAATTGCCAAAACATGTTGAGATTATTGATATAGGTAGAGAATTAGCTATTTATTTAAAAAGAAAAATTGGTGGTTATGAATTAGAATGTGATCCAGTAAATGGTGGCGGTTATGAAATGTACTTAACTGATAAAGATGAAAATTTTGCTCAAATTGCAAGTTCTATATTAGAAGAAAGTGTTAATTTGGAAGAAATAAAAGAATTTGAAGTATAAAAGGGGGAAAAGGTAAATGATTGGAACAGTAATCGTAATTATTTTATTGATTGCTTTAGTTGGTTATATGATTTATATTTTCAATAAAATTATAAAAGCAAGTAATTTGAATTATGAAGCGTTTAGCAATATTGACACTGCCTTAAAGAAAAGATTTGATTTGGTACCAAATCTTGAAGCGATTGTTAAAGGATATACTGCTCATGAAAAAACAACTTTGGAAGATATTACTGCTATGAGAGAAAGACTATCTGGAAGAATGACAGTTTCAGATAGACAGAAAGAAGAAGATAAACTTTCAGCAATTTTCAAAGATGTTATTGTTTCTGTTGAAAATTATCCAGAATTGAAAGCCAGTGAGAACTTTGCTCAATTACAAGCTGCTCTTGTTAAAATTGAAGAAGATATTGAAATGGCTAGAAGATATTATAATGGTACTACGAGAAATTTTAATGCTTTAATTCAACAATTTCCTAATAACATTTTGGCTTCAATATTAGGTTATAAGAAAAGAGCCTTTTTTGAAGTTGATTTACTGACTAGAGAAAATGTTCAAATTAATTTTGAGGACAGAAGAAAAGGGTCAAGATAAAAGGGGAAAAGTATGAAGAAAAAAATATGTTTTGTAATTTTTTTAGCAGTAATTTTAATAATGTCTATTAATGTTAAAGTTAATGCTTTATATGATGATAGTTATGATTATTATGATAGAGAAGAAATTCTTGATTATGATATTGAGATGCGTGTAAATGAAGATGCAACAATGGACGTTAAAGAAACGATTACAGTAAATGCAATGGGAGAAGAAATTCAACATGGAATTTATAGAGATTTTCCTACGCAATATAAAAATAAGCTTGTTACTTTTGAAATTAATAAAGTAACCATGGATGGTAAGAGTGTTAATTTCACAACAGAAAATGTTGACAGGGGTGTTCGTATTAAAATAGGTTCTAGTGATGAGTATGTTACTCAAGGACAACATACATATGTGATAGATTATACAACTGAAAGACATATGTTTTTTGAAGATGATTATAATGAGTTATATTGGAATTTAATTGGATCTGGTTGGAATTTTGATATTGAGCAATGTTCAGCTAAGATATATTTTCCAAAGAAAACTGATATTTTAGAAGATGAGATAAAAGCATATGTTGGCGAATATGGAAATTCTAAAGAATCAGATGATGTATATTGTTATGTTGATCGTACAAATGCAGTCGTTTATTTTGATTTATATGAGATGGTCCCAGCCAATAACGCATTTACAGTTGTTGTTCGAGTAGAGAAGGGAACAATTGATGAACCTACTTTTGAACAAAGGTTAAAGTGGTTTTTAGAAGATAATGTAATGTATGTTGTTCTTTTTGTAGGAATGATTGGACTTGGAATTTGGCAGTTCTTTATGTGGAAACATAATGGTAAAGATCCAGAAAAAAACATTATTATTCCTAAGTATTATCCACCAGAAGGCTTGGATGTTGGAGATGTAAGATATATAAATACAATGGGAAAAACTACTCGTATATTAGAGGCCACACTGATAAGTTTAGCGACAAAAGGACTTTTAAAATTTACTAAAAGTAGTGAAAAAAGTAAAACTCTTATTATTGAAAAAGTTCTTAAAAAAGATGTGTATGAAAAAAAAGATACATTATCTGAGAATGAGAAAATGGTGTATGAGTCACTTGGACATAAGGAAATTCTAGAATATTCAGAAGAGTTTTATAAGAAAGTAAATAAAATGCAATTGAGACTAGCAGAAAATTTAGAAAAAAAGTATAAAAATAAATTATTCTTTAAAAATTGGAAGAATGTTATAGTTTCTATTGTTTTCACAGTAATATTATTTGTTATTGGAGGAATTGTTGGAGAAATAGTTAACCCGTTTGCAACAGAAATAAATATGCAAAACTTTTTTCTGGTTGTGTTGACTGCGGTTATTTTTGGTTTAGTTTTTGTAGTATGCAAGGCCTTGTTTAAAAATAAAAGTAGTAGGTTTTTTTATGTTATTTTTGCAATTTTATGGGGAGGACCATTTTTATTGTTTGGAATAGCAATGGCTGCTGATGTTTTTTCAAGATATGCTGAATATGCATTTCAAGGATTTGTACTTGTTGAAGTATGCATCCAAAATTATTTGTTTGTGAAACTAATACCAAAGTATTCTGAAGATGGTATGAGAATTAAAGAAGAGATTGAAGGCTTTGAAATGTTTATTAAGACGGTAAAAGATGATGATTTTGCTGATAAAACACCGGAAATGTTTGATAAATATTTTGCATATGCATATGTTCTTGGACTTGAAAATGCTTGGGCTAGTAAATTTGAAGATGTCTTAAAACAAGCTAATTATACGCCAAGTTGGTGTTCTGATTATTTATTTGTTAGTGGAATGTTTGATTGTTCTTCATTTACTTCTAGTTTTTCATCATCAATATCATCTGGAGTATCATCTGCATCAACTGCGCCATCTTCATCAAGTAGCAGTGGCGGCGGAGGCTTCTCTGGTGGAGGCGGCGGAGGCCGGTGGCCGGAGGTGGCTGGTAAAAAAATAAAAAATTTAATAAAATTAGCACTCTCCTATTGACATTGCTAAAAACACGATGTATAATACTTTATGTAATAAGAAATAATGATTACATAAAGAATGTGCATAGCCTTGAATAAAGGTGTCAACACATAAAATATTTTAAGGAGGAATGTGTTATGATGATGATACCAAGTAGAAGAAATTTTTTTGATGAGGTTTTTGATGAACCAATATTTTCAAAGAAAGAAGCTAAAATGATGAAAACTGATATCAAGGAGAAAGATGGCAATTATATTTTTACAATAGATGTACCAGGATTTGAAAAAGAAAATATTAACATTGAATTGGATGGTGGATATTTAACAGTATCTGCTACAATGAATAAAAATGTTGATGATGAGGAAAAAGACGGAAAATATATCTACAAAGAAAGATATTCTGGAGAATGTTCTAGAAGTTTTTATGTAGGTGATGATGTTGAAGAAGATGATGTTAAGGCATCATTTAAAAACGGAATTTTAACTGTAGTTGTTCCTGAAAGAGAAGAACCACAAGAAGAACAAAAGAGACGTATTCAAATTGACTAATATGTGTTTATGATTATTGGCACACCGGCGATATGGTGTGCTGATTTTTATTATAAGAATCATAAAATATTATATTTATTTTGTGATTCTTGCTAAAAGATTTTACTACTTATATAGAGTAGAATTGTATGTTATTAAAAATAAATATAATATTTTAAGGTAGGTGATTATTATGAATACTCAAAAATTAACACAAAAATCAATTGAAGTTATTCAAAAAGCTCAATCAATTGCAATTGAACATCAAAACCAACAAATTGAACAACTTCATATATTGGATGCTCTTTTAACTATTGATGATAGTTTAATAAAGCAGCTTTTTAAAAGAATGAAAGTAAATGAAGATTTTGAAAATGTTGTTGAAGATGAAATCAACAAGTTGCCAAAGGTAGTTGGTGCAAGAAAAATGGATTCTTTATATGTTGCTCCAGATGTAGATGAAATGCTTAATGATGCTGAAAAGACAGCTGAAAAGATGAAAGATGAGTATGTATCTGTTGAACATTTGATGTTATCTTTATTTAACAAAGGTAATCAAAAAATTAAGGAATTGTTTAAAACGTTCAATATTAATAAGAATGAGTTTATGAAGGTTTTATCAGATGTTAGAGGTAATACAAGAGTTACTTCAGATAATCCAGAAGAAACTTATGATGTATTAAAAAAATACGGTACTGATTTAGTTGAAATGGCAAGAGAGCAAAAACTTGATCCTGTTATTGGTAGAGATGATGAAATTAGAAATGTTATAAGAATTCTTTGTCGTAAAACTAAAAATAATCCTTGTTTGATTGGTGAGCCTGGTGTTGGTAAAACAGCTATTGCTGAGGGACTTGCTTTAAGAATTGTAAGAGGTGATGTACCTGATGGATTGAAAAATTGTACTATATTTTCATTAGATATGGGTTCACTTGTTGCTGGTGCTAAATATAGAGGTGAATTTGAAGAGAGATTAAAAGCAGTTTTACAAGAGGTTAAAAAGAGTGATGGTAGAATAATCTTATTTATAGATGAGCTTCATACTATTGTTGGTGCTGGTAAAACTGAGGGGGCAATGGATGCAGGAAATCTTTTAAAACCAATGCTTGCAAGAGGTGAATTACATTGTATTGGTGCTACTACTTTGAATGAGTACAGACAATATATAGAAAAGGATCCAGCTTTGGAAAGACGTTTCCAACATGTATTAGTTGATGAGCCAACTGTTGAAGATACTATTTCTATTTTGAGAGGTCTAAAAGAGAGATATGAAGTATATCATGGTGTTGAAATAAGTGATAATGCTATTATTGCGGCTGCAACACTTTCTCATAGATATATTTCTGATAGATTTTTACCAGATAAGGCTATAGATTTGATTGATGAGGCTTGTGCTATGATTAAAACTGAAATGGAGTCAATGCCTATTGAGCTTGATGAAGTTTCTCACAAGATTACTCAATATCAAATTGAAGAGACAGCTTTGAAAAAGGAAAAAGATGAATTATCTCAAAAGAGATTACAAGAAATCCAAAAAGAAATTGCTGATTTACAAAATAAATTCAAAGAAATGAAAGTTAAATGGGATAATGAAAAGGATGCTATTTCAAAGGTTCAGAAGCTTCGTGAAGATTTAGAGAAGGTTAATGCTGATATTGAAAGAGCCGAAAGAAATTATGATTTAAATAAGGCTGCAGAACTTAAATATGGTAAATTACCTCAAATTCAAGAAGAGTTGAAAAAAGAGGAAGAGATTGCTGCTAAGTCAAAAGAGTCAAGTTTGCTTCGTACAAAAGTTACAGATGAAGAGATTACTAGAATTATTGCTAAGTGGACTGGTATTCCTGTTGCTAAACTTATGGAGAGCGAAAGAGATAAGATTTTGAATTTAGGTAATATTTTGCATAAGAGAGTAATTGGACAAGACGATGCAGTTGAAAAGGTTGTTGATAGTATTATTCGTTCAAGAGCTGGTATACAAGATCCAAATAGACCTATTGGTTCATTTATGTTTTTAGGACCAACTGGTGTTGGTAAAACTGAGCTTGCAAAAGCTTTGGCTGAAGCTTTGTTTGATGATGAGCATAATATGATTAGGATTGATATGTCTGAATATATGGAAAAATATTCTGTATCTAGATTAATTGGTGCGCCTCCAGGATATGTTGGTTATGAGGAAGGTGGACAATTAACTGAGGCTGTTAGAAGAAAACCATATAGTGTTGTATTATTTGATGAGATTGAAAAGGCTCATCCAGATGTATTTAATGTTTTACTTCAAGTTTTGGATGATGGTAGAATAACTGATTCTCAAGGAAGAACGGTTGATTTTAAAAATACTATTATTATTTTAACATCTAACTTAGGTTCAGAGTTTATACTTGAAGGTGTTGATAAAGACGGAAATATCAAAGAAGATGCTAATCAGAAGGTTCAAGATTTATTAAAACATTCATTTAGACCAGAGTTTTTAAATCGTTTGAGTGAAATTATTTTGTATAAACCATTGAAAAAGAATGAGATTGATAAGATTTTGGATTTATTAATTGTTGATTTGAATAAGAGATTAGCAGATAGACAAATTAAAATTGAATTGACAGATAAGGCGAGAACATATTTAATTGATAATGGTTATGATGCGGTTTATGGTGCTAGACCTTTGAAGAGATTTGTTCAAAAGAAATTGGAAACATTAATTGCTAGAAAGATATTAGAGCAGGTTATTGTTCCTAAGTCTGAAGTCGTTGTTGATTTTGATGGTAATGAATTAATAATTAAATAGTTTTTATGATAATAAAAAAGAGGCTTTTTATTGTTGGATTTTTCTAATAATGAATAGCCTTTTTATTTATTAATTTTTTATTTGACTAATATTGAAATTATTAATATAATGTAAAAAAATAATTGGAGGGGAAATATATGAAAAATTTACTTGAAAAAATTAAAGCTAATAGTAAAGTTGTAGCAATAGTTGCAGCAATATTAGTTGTTATTATTATTCTTGCAATTGTAATGGCTAATGTACTTGGTGGTTCTTATAAGAATACATTAAAGAAATTTGAAAAAGCAATGGAAAGCGAAGAGAGCATGGAAAAGTTCGTGGATAAAAATGTTAATTTAAGAGCTATTTATGCAGTAAGCGAACTTAAAGATGTAGAAGATGAGGATGAATTTGCTGAAAAATTTAAAGAAGAATATAAGAAAGCTAAGAAAGCTGATTATACAAGTGATGAAACTAAAGAATCAGCTTATGATTTTTACAAGACTTTTGCTGAAGAAGATATAAAAATGAGTGATGTTGGAAAAATTAAGAAAACAGACAAATTAGATTTATATGGAACTGAAATTGAAATTAAAGGTTTGAAAGTTTGTTCAATTAAGTTAGAAGCAGAAGGTACTAAAATGAGTGCAGATGCATATTTCTATAAAGGAAAATTATTTGTTATAATACCTGATTTTACTAGTATTGAATATTAATTAATATTATAAGCAAAGCAAAAGCGGATTCTTTTGAACTCTACTTTTTAAGTATAGCTCATTAGGAACCCGCTTTTATTATATTAATAATCTTATTTTACTATGTTGAAAATGGGTTACTATTTTATTTTTATTAAGCAATTAAGTAAAATTTTTTCTAATTCTGATGTGTTGTATACTGATTTTACGCTTGCGTCAAATATTTCTTTTGCAGAATTTTTAGTTAGGTCAAGCACATATCCGTTTTTATATGCTAGTTCTCTAATGAATTCTCGTATTGTTCTTCCATTTCCTTCACGAAATGGGTGAAGAACATTTAATTCTGAAAGATAGAAAGCAAGACGTTTTGACAAGTCTTCTTTTGAAAGATCTTCTAAGTAATTTTCAGATTTTAATTTATTTAATAGATAGTCTAATTGTTCGTCAATGAATTCCCAGTTTGCAAATGTGAATTCTCCTTTTGAAATATTTTCTGTTCTTGTTTTTCCGGCAAATGGATATAAGTCTTCAAATAAAAATTTGTGAATACCTAAAAAATGTTGTTTATCAAATCCGTAGTTTTTAACATTTTGTCTAAGTATAAATGATTTTGCTAGAACAATTTGTCTTTCTAAATTAAATAATTTATTGCTATCATGGATATCTAGTTTATTGATTAATGTGCTAGTACCAGGATAGCAATAAATTGAATTTCGTGCACTATATAAATTTTCCATTTAAATTTAAACTCCTTTCAAAGTGTTTTTTGAATTATATTATTTATCATTTCACTTTGAGAGATTTCATCATTTGAATATCTTTTTAATATTTCTATATCTGAGTCTGTAACATTCATGTTTTCAATGGCAAAATCTTGTTTTAAATTTTCAATATCAAAATTAAATTTTTCTTCTTTTGACATGTTAAACATTATTTTTCTCCTTTTATATTGGTATAGGGAAGACTTAAATTTTTAAGACTCACTACTCTTTTATTATAGCACAAAACGGCTTAAAATACTAGCTTTTTTGATAAAAAAGTGTAGTAAAAAAATAAAAAAATCGGTATAGATATTTACTTTTTTTACAAAAGAAAATATAATAATATAAGTATTAATTTTGTAATGGAAAGGAATTTGGAATGAAAGATTTTTTAAAGAATAAAAAAATAATATTTCCTATTGTAATTGGACTAGTTATAATTGTGATTGCTATAATAATTTTTATACTTATAGGAAAAAGTACAAATAATTCTGGAAAGGTGTCAACAATTAAGTTAAGCAATTCAACTGGAAATAATTCTACTACTAATGTAACTAATGCGACAGATAATACAAATGAAAATACGTCAGATAATACAAGTAATGATACATCAAATTCTACATCAGATGATGATACTGATTTTGAATTTGATGGTGATGAATTTTATTTAGATGCAGCAAAAAGTTTCATGAATGGATTAAAAGACGAAGATGATATGAAACAATTTGTTGATGAGCATGTTGATGTGAAGGCATATGCTGCAGCATTTACAGTTAATGGTGATGATGCGGAATTTATGGATGAATATGAAGGACTTGATGATGATGACAGTAAAGTTGAAAAGATTGAAGAAAAATTTTTAGAGCTGGTATCTGAAGATAATGATTATACTATAAAATCAATTAGTGATCCAAAAGAATCTGGTGATGATGAGCAAATTACAAGGGTGACTGTAAGTTTCAAATCAGGTAGTGAAACAATAAAATATAGAATGGTTTTCTATGGAGAAATTGTTATTTATATTTGTGATGAAAATGGCGATTCTGTAATAAATTTAAATGATTAATTTGTTATTAATATTTTAAAAATAAAATAATATGGGAGGAAAAAATGAAAGAGAAGTTATTAGGATTACTTGACATAATAAAAAATAACAAGAAGAACCTTATAAAGGTTGCTGTTGTATTAGTTGTTGTAATAATTGTAATTGCTGTATTATCAACAATATTTAGCGCAAAGCCAAAAAAATATGAAGAAAAAATCAAAACCTTTACAAAGGCTTTATCATCTGAAAGTAAAATGAAAGATGCTATAGAAAAATATGTTGATTTAAGAGGAGCAGCTGCTTTCCAAGAAGCTGATTTCGATTATAAAGATTTAAAGAAAGAATATAAAAAAATGAAAAAAGATGCTGATGAGGTTGACGATATGGAAAAGGCTTTAAAGGCATATGCTAAAGAATTAGAAGATTCTGATGTAAGTGTTTCAGTTAGCAAAATTGGTAAGCCAAAACAAAGTTCAAAAAATAAAAAAGTATATACTGTTTCAGCTACAATGTCACTAAAATCATCATATGGTTCAATATCTGATCAATCAGTAAGATTTGTGTTCTATAAAGGAAAAATAATCGATATTCTTTCAAAAGGAAATAGTGATGATTCAAGTATGTTCAAAAATGCGTTAGATTCAAACAAATAATTGAATATTAGTAAAGATATAAATGAAAATAAAAAAGAATCCTAATTTGATAATTAGGGTTCTTTTTATGGAAAAAAATTATAATATTTTGAGAATTAAATATATTGAGTGCTACAAAATAATAAAATTGTATATTTAATGAAAAAATGTATTGATTTCAGTATACAAAATAACTATAATGACTATGTTAAGCATTCAGTTAAGTAAAATGGAGGAATTTATGAGAATTGTAGGAAAATTTACGGACGAGGAAATTGAGTTATTAGAAAACATAGGAATAGAAATTAGAGATAGAGAGTATTCAGAATATGAAATTAATGATATGGAAGATATTGTTATGGATGCGGTAATGGCTAATTTAGATAATGATGGCGAATTTACTGAAATTGCAGAAACATATAATTGGATACATGATAAGTTAATTCAATTGGAAGAAGAAAATGATGTTGAATGTGATGATGTAACATTAAGAGCTTTTTTAACTGATGAACAAATAAGGTTAATGGAAGAAAATAATGTAGATTTAGATAGAGATTATACTTTGTCTGATTTGGAAAAATTAGAAGATTTGGTTTATAATATTATGATGTCTCATATGGATGAAAATGGCGATTATACTGAGCTAGCTGAAAAATATGAGAAGATAATTGATGTTATAGTAAAAATAGAGAATGAGATGTAATTGTATGTTAGAGAGTAGTAGAATCGAAATAAATGGAGTTACAATTTATTTTAATATTAAGAGAAAAAAGATTAAAAACATGTATATGAAATTTTCAGAAGACGGTGTATTGCATATTACTGTTCCTAATAATATAGAAATAGATAAAGTTGACAATTTTATTAGAAGCAAAATAAATTGGATAATGAGTCAAAAAAAGCAGTTAGAGGAAATTGCTGGAATGAAAGAATCAATAAATTTTAATAATGGTGATGATTTATATTTCCTTGGTAAGAAATATAATTTAGTTGTTATTCCTGATAAGAAAAATAAAGTAATGATAAATGAGTCAAATATAGAAATTAGCATTAAGGAAAAGTTTGCTAATGATGGAGAGTATAAAAGAAAAATATATGAAAAATGGCTTAAAAGTCAGTGCTTGAGCTTATGTACAGAATATATTGAATTTTATTATGAAAAAATGAAAAAATATAATGTGACATTTCCAAAAATTAATGCTAAAAATTTTAAAGCTAGGTGGGGATGCTGTATTCCTAAGAGGAATCAAGTTGAGTTTGCTATAAATTTAGTTAAAGCACCCAGGGAGTGTGTTGAATATGTGGTTGTCCATGAATTAGCACATTTTAAATACATTCATCACGATGAAAAATTTTATGAATTTGTTTCTATTTTTATTCCTGATTGGAAGAAGAGACGTGACTTATTAAATAGAGTATATGGAAGAATTATAGGATAGATAAGATAAAAAGTTTAAGGCTGTTTGCTGAATTTGAAAATTTAGTTTGTGTAAATTTTATAATAATGATATAATTTGACTACTTTAAATATAGTAATTATGAAGAGGATTAATATGGAGAAGAAAGAGAAGAAGGAACGAGATTTAAAGTATTTATGTAGATTATTTTGGATTTTCATAATTGGAAGTTTAGTTGGATTTGCATATGAAAATATATTGGTTTTGTTTCAAAAAGGCCATTTTGTTTTAAGGCAGGGGTTGTTATATGGACCGTTAATACCTGTTTATGGAATTGGTGCTGTGATTTATGAGATAATTATTCCAAAAATGGAAAGTCCATTAAAGTCATTTTTTTATTCAATGTTTTTAGGGGCTGTTGTAGAATATATTTGTTCATATGTGCAAGAAGTTTTATTTGCAACTATTTCATGGGATTATCATTGGGTTAAAATTAACTTTAATGGTAGAACTAGTATTTTACATGCATTTTATTGGGGGTTGGCAGGAGTTATCTTTTATGATATTGTTCATCCATGGTTTAATAGAATTATGACTAGACCATTCACTAGAAGAACAATAGTAGTTACAGGAGTTACTTTGATATTTATTTTAATTGATGTTTTTTTGTCTTGGTCTGCTTGTTATAGACAGAAGGAGCGTGTGCTTAATATTGAACCTAGAAGTGAATTTGATGTGTTTTTGGATGAACATTATCCAGATGAAAAAATAGATAAAATTTATACTAATAAGATTTTAAAAATATAAATAAAAAAGGATTTTGTAATACTAATTTACAAAATTCTTTTTTTTGATATAATGTAAATATAAATTTGTAAGGAGGAAAACATTATGAAATGTCCTAAATGTAATTTAGATATAGCAGATGGTTCAAAGTTTTGTACAAAATGTGGAGTTAATATTGCTGAAGCTCTTGAAGAACAAGCTAAATTGAAAGCTGCAGAAGAAGCAAAGAAAGCAGAAGAATTAAAAAGAGTTGAAGAGGAAGCAAAAAAGGCAGAGGAACAAAGAAAGTTAGAAGAAACAAAAAAAGTGGAAGAGAAAAAAGAAACTGAAAATGCAGAAAAAATAGAAGAATCAACTGCTAATAAAAAAGTTGAAGAACCTAAAGAGGTAGAAAATACAAATAAAAGTGAAACAAAAAAAGAAGGCAAGAAAGAGATACAAGAGCCTAAAAAAGATAAGAAATCTAAAAAGAAGAAAAAACATACAGGATTAAAAGTGATTTTTACTCTTTTAATATTAGTAATTATTATATTGGCAGGATGTTATGGATTATATAAGATTGATCTTTTGCCTGAACCTGTAAATGGATATTTAACACCAATTTTTGAAACAATAGAAGGTTGGTTTGGAATTGATAACAAGAAATCAGAAGAAAATACTTTGCTAAGTGATTCAGAAGAAAAAAATACAATAAAGAAAAAAGTTGAAAAAGAAGATTTAGTATTTGATTATTATGACAAAAAAATTTTTGGAAAAGAATATAAAATTCCAGAAATAAATTTGGATTATGAAAATGTAGAAAAGATTAATAAAGAGATTGCTAGCTTAGTTGAAGATGAAATAAAGGATTTAGAAAAAGAAACTGAATTTCCAGAAATGGCGCTTGCAGGAACAGAATATAATTGGTATTTAAATGATAATATTCTATCTCTAGTTTTCTGTACAAAAAATTATCATGTTGAAAATTACTATGTATATAACGTAGATGTTTATACAGGTGAAACTGTAGAAAATCAAGAAATTTTAGATTCAGCTAAAATGGAAGAAAAGCATTTTACTGAGAAATGTGTTGATGCTGTTAAAGATTACTATGAGAATATATTATATTCTTCAGAAGTAGAGCAACAAGTTGGATATTATTATACTGAAGCTTTAAATAAATCTATAGCTGAGAGTAACTTTAAAGTATCAAAATCAAAAATATATTTAAATGATAGTGGAGAGGTTTGCATAGTAGCTGAAGTTTATTTAGTGGCAGGAGCAACTTCTAATAACTTCCCTATAAATATTGAGAGTTTAAAAAAGAATAAAAGTAAAACTACTACAAAATCTAATACAACTAATACAGTAAATACAACTAATGCTAACATCACAAATAATACAACAAATGTTACAAATACTAAAAATGAAGTGTTAAATAACACAACTAATAGTGTAAAGAATACTATTTATTAATATATAGAATAATTGATTTTTTTTGAGTGAAACCTCCTTGTTAGACTAAAAAGTTTAGCAAGGAGGTTTTATATATGTGTATTATTTAAAAATTTAGAATATCAATGTGATAAATGTAATTAAAATGAAATGTTTATATTGTTGTTATTGAAAAATTTTAATGATATACTTTTTATATATGGAGGAGAATTAGGTGAAAAAAAAACAAAAAAGAAGAAAAACAAAAAATAGTAAAGCAAATTCATTATTGTATTTTGCAGTAGTTTTAATTATAGTGGCTATTTTATTGTATTTCGATATAAAAAACATGACTAGTGTCGGAAAAAAAATAAAAGAAAGTAAAAACGAAGATAATATTGAGGTCGTTGAAGAAGAAACAACTGCTCCAGAAGAAGAAAAAGGAAAAATATATGAATTTAATACTTTTGTGGATAAAGAATATACCAAAGAAGAAATAGAAAATATGAGTGCTTCTGAAGCGTCTAATATATATAATTTAGAAAAAAATAATGATTTAAAAATCGATAAGGCTTTAGGAAGTGCTGGTGATGAGGATTATGCTTGTGTTGTGGCTTCATCAGCATATAGTACTGACAATCAATTTGTTAAGGCAACAGAAATTGTAGATGAAACAGATTTGTATTATATAGTTGGCGTTACATATGATTATATAAATCAAAATGTGGCAAAGAGGTATACTCAAAATGTACTTGTTTTTAAAAAGTTTTATTATAATTCAGAAACAGATACTTTTAATGTAGATGATGTGAAAAATGTTAAGATAATATTGGATTTAAAGAATTATATAACTAACTATTCAAACGCGGGAAAAGTTTTGGTTCAATCTTTTATGGAAAAGAATGGTCAGCAATGTGAATATGTATTGTATTATTTAGATGTTAATTATGCTGAAGAAAATAAAAATGCATCAGCTAATTTAATTAAAGAAGTTACAACTATTAATGCTGCGAGTGGTAAGGTTGAAGAAAAAACTACACAAACAGTTAAATCAAATTTAGTGTTATAAGAGGTTATGTATGAATAAAATTGGTGAAAAATTTATTGAGGGCAAAATAGTTAGCCTAGATAAAGAATTAATGGAAAATCTTGAAAAAATGGCAAAAGATCTTGAACAAAAGGAACAAAGCATGAAGATAGATTTAGATGGAATAATTAATCAAATGATAAATGAATAAGAGGGGTTAATGTAATGACAAAGAAACAATTAAAGAATATGGCTAAAACAGGTGGTAAATATACGTTAAAAGGTGTAAAACTGCTTGGAAGAGGAGCCTTAACTGTTACAGAATTAGGAGCTAAAGCTACTGGAACAGTGGCAAAGGGTGTGGCACATAATTATGATGTAAGAAAGTTTGTTACAGGTGTAGGTAGTATAGCTGCAAATGTTGCTTTTTTAGGACCATCACTTGGAATTACAGCAATGAATTATTTGATTCAAAATTGTGTGATGGGAAGAAGTTATTATTCGCCGGTAGATGCTTTAAGGTCTACCTTAAGAATGACAGAAGGTGTTTTGAATGGTGCAATAGGGTTAGTTGCTGAACCAGTTGCAGCTGTTTCAAAAGGAATAGAGAATGTATCTAAAAAAGGAAAAGATATATTAGAAAAATAGGAGAAGATTATGGGAGTACTTAAGACAACACAAGATCTAGTTACACTTATGGGGGATTTGTCTGAAATAGAGGCAAACAAATTATTATTATGGGCAACGATTTATACTAGAAAAGTTGAAGAAATAAAAGAAAAAAAGTTGAAAGAATTAAAAAAATATTTTGATGAGCAGATAGCTTTTTATAAAAGAAGTCCACAAAAATATGCAAAAGAATATGAGAAATTGTATGCAAAATATGAAGAAAGTATTGACAAATTATATCAACAATATAATGTATATTATCAATATATTCAAAATGAAAATGTTTTTGCTCAAACTAATCAAAAAATAGCAATTGCTAATTTGGTTGTTAGTAAAAGAGCTGCAACAAAGGCAAAAACTGATAATAATATTGTTTTGGAAGAAAAATCAAATAAAAAAGTATTTGCAACAGCTCAAAAGAAATTGAATTATGATGTTATTATTAATGAATGTAGTGCAAGATTGGAAAAATGTATGGAAGATACATATACTGACATGAATAAGATTTTTGATATTTCAAGTATGTTGATCTCTGTAAAAAAAGAGAAGTATTTAGATAAATTTTTTAATTTTTTCAAAATTAAATTTGCTGGAGAAAAGAGTTTTAAAGAGTTTGTTTTGGAACCATTAAAAGCAAGAATCGACAATATTGAAAAACTTTCTATTGCAAGAGCTTCTGAAGTTAAAATCGATATGCTAGTATTTATAGGACAAATGGAGAAAATCAGAGGTGATATTAATTTAGCTTTTAATGAAACTTTAAATAAGAATTAAGGACGTTATATAGAAGATATATGAAAAAAATTATTTTTAGATTCATAATATTAATTATATTAATTTGTATTGCTATTGTTGGAGTGTTTGGTGTAGCAGGTTATTCTATGTATAAAAATGCACTTAAAGAAACAAGTTTTGATGATAAAATTAATGAAATTAGATCAGAGGCTAATTATACTAAAATTGACGATGTTGCACAAACATATAAAGATGCTGTTGTAGCAGTTGAGGATCATAGATTTTATCAACATGGAGGTATTGATTTATGGGCAATTATGCGTGCAATAGCAAGAAATATAAAATATTCTAAATTACTTGAAGGTGGTAGTACGATAACTCAGCAATTAGCTAAAAATACATATTTTACACAAAGTAAAAAGATGACTCGAAAAGTTGCTGAAGGTTTTATGGCTATTAAATATGAAAAGAATTTGAGTAAGAATGAAATTTTGGAACTTTATATTAATACAAGTTATTTTGGAAATGGTTATTATAATATAAAAGAAGCAAGTTTAGGGTATTTCGGAAAATTGCCTTCTGAACTAAATGATTATGAGGCAACTATGCTAGCTGGAGTTCCGAATGCTCCATCTGTTTATGCTCCAACTGTTAATTTTAAATTGGCTTCTGAAAGACAAGTACAAGTTTTAAATAAAATGGTTAAATATAATTATATAACTGAAGAAGAAAGAAAAGAAATTTTGAATCAAACAGATTATTATGAAGATTATTTTAATAAAAAATAGAAGATTAAATACTATCTTCTATTTTTTTTACTATATATTTTAGATCGTTTTCAAATACTGTATTTTTTGAAAGTGGAATATACCATTCATAGGTTTCTTTTAAATATCGTGTTCTAAATGATTTATCAACATATATTGATTCTTCTAAATTATGAATTCTGTCAGCTAATTTTACATTTTTTGCGATATCATTTTTTGATATTCTTTCAATATATTCTGACTTATCATATCCAGACATTTTTGTTAATAGGATAGTTGCTTTTAATAATTCTGGAGATGATATTTGAAGAATTTCTGATTCGGTTGCATCAGTATCTTCTAATAGATCATGCATTAATCCAACTGCTTGATAATTTTCGTCAAAACCTTTTTGTTTTAATTTTTCAGCAACTGCAAATGGGTGAGTATAGTATGGTGTTCCATGTTTTCTTTTTTGATTTTTGTGTTTTTCTTTTACAAATTCTCTGATTATTTCTAAATTCATTTTTTTCTCCTTTATATGTACATATTATATTTTAGATATTAATTATTTTCAATAAGAAAATAATATTAGTACTCTATAAAAATGCTTGACAATAAAAAAGAAAAGCAGTATACTAAATAACTGAATCAGTATAGTAGTGCGATTAATATGTTTTATATATACATATAAGAAAGGAGATAAAATCATGAAAAAAGATCAAGTCATAGAAGCAGCAAGAGAATTGTTTCATCAATTTGGTTTCAAAAAAGTTTCAATGGATGAGATTGCGGCAAAAGCTGGAGTAACAAAGAAAACAATTTACATGTATTTTTCAAGTAAAGAGGAACTATTAAAATATTTTATTCAAGAAGAAATTTTAAATATGGAAAAGCTTGTTGAAGATATAGAAGCTAAGAACTTGGATTTTTTTGAGACTGTAAATCAAGCAATTTATGCAATATTACAATATAGAAAGAAACAAGAATTTTTGACACTTATAAGTAGAGAAGCTGAATGGTTAAAAAATCCTGTTATTATTGATAGTCTAAAAATGATTGATAATAAAATTCAAAATTATATAAGAAGAAAATTGGAATTTGCTAAAGAAAAAGGATACATTGATTATAAAGATTTGGATGTTACTACTTTTTTAATATATAAAATGTATATTGCATTAATTATTGAATGGAATGGCCAAAATGAGGATTTAGATGAGCAGACGGTTGCTCAAAGTATATCTGAAATTTTAAGAAAAGGTTTAAGAAAGGATGTAGAATAAAATGAAAAAAGAAAAAATTTTTACAATTATTGTTTTTATTGTAGTTTTATTTATCCCATTAATTTATAGCTTTTTTTATTTAAAATCTTATTGGAATCCATATGGAAACTTAAGTGATATGAAAATTGCTGTTGTTAACATGGATAAGGGAAGTGATAACGAAAATCAGGGAGAGGAGTTTGTAAAGAGCTTACAAGATAGTAATACTTTTGATATTAAAGTTGTGACAGAAGATGAAGCAGAAGATGGAATGAAAAAAGGTGATTATTATGCAACAATTAAAATTCCAGAAAACTTTACTGAATGTTTAGAAAGTGCTTCATCAGAAGATAAACAGATTGCTAATATTACATATAGTCCAAACCAAGCAACTAATTATTTGGCAACACAAATTGTAAATAGTGCAGTTAAAACAATTGAATTAAATTTACAATCTAAAGTTGATAAGCAAATTATTGCTCAATTATCTGATAAATTGAATGAGGTACCAGATAGTTTGCAAAATATAAGTGATGGTGCTGATACTATTTTAAATGGAACAGAAAGTTTAGATTCAGGAATTAATCAAATAAGTGATGGAACTAATCAATTAAGTGGTAGTTACAATGAATTTAATACTGGTGTGCAATCAGCATATTCAGGAAGTGAAAATTTACAAAGCGGAATTTCACAAGTGTCTGGAGGAATACCAGAATTACAATCTGGAGTTCAAAAATTAGGCGGAGCAATTGATCAAATAAATGCTGGAATAGATGAGATGTCAGTTAATGGAATGACAGAAGCTTCTAAGCTTATAGATGGAGTAAATACATTAAATACATCAGCTCAGGCTTTGAATTCATTAGCAACAACTGGTTCAAATACTGCAGCAAGTTTATCAAGTGATGCTGGCAAATATTTAACAGATGTTAATTCTTTATGCAGCGATATAGCTACTTTAGCTAATTCTAGTGATCCAGCAGTGGCCAATGCAGCTAGAGAAATCATGAATAAAGATTCTTATAAAAATATAGTTAATTCAAGTACTAAAGTTGCTACAGAGGTAGCTACATTGTCACAAGTTAATTCAGGAATAGCACAATATGCAGCAGGTATTGCAAATGGTACAAGTGAATTATTACAAAAAACAGGTTCTATAACAAAAATGCTTCAAAATGTTCAAGGATTGAAATCAGCATTAGAAGGAGTAAAGGCTGGAACTGATTCATTGAATGATGGTATTACTTTATTGCAAGCAGGAACAAATAAACTTTCAGTAGGTAGCACAAGTTTGACAACTGGTATTGAAAAATTAAGTACAAGTTCAAATCAAATAAATACTGCTATTGATACACTTAATACAGGTGTTGAATCAGCATCTGATGGTAGTGCTCAATTAGTAAGTGGTGTTCAGACATATAAAATTGCAATTGATGAAGGATTAGAAGATACAAAAGAACAATTAAAATCATTAGATGGAATTGATGAGTTCGGCGAAAAACCAGTAACATTTGAAACAGAAGAATATGGAAAAGTTGATTCATATGGTATAGCATTTACACCATTATTCTTATGTATTGGATTATGGGTTGGTGCTTTAATGTGTTATGTTGTTTTATATTATGATCATGATGAAAGATTTGGAATATTAGGAATGACTAATAAAAATAAATTATTACAAAATATATTATATATTGGATTAGGTGCAGTTGAAGGATTACTTACAGGAATGTTATTAAAGATGAGTTTAGCTTATACAGTTGATAATGCTATGTTATATTATGGAGCTAGTATTTTAATTGGTGTTACATTTATGAGTATTATCCAATTTTTAATAAGAAATTTTGGAGATATTGGAAAATTCTTAGCATTAATAGTATTAGTATTACAATTGGCTGCAGCAGGAGGAACTTTCCCAATTGAGACAATTGATAAAGGCTTCCAAGCAATTTCACCATATTTACCAATGACATATTCAATAAAATTATTAAGAGAAATTTTAGTACCTACAGCAACAGATTACAAGGGTATGTATATAGGAATTTTACTTGCTATTAGTATAAGCTTATTTGCTATAACTCAAATAGTTGATATTTGTAAAGAGAAAAAATTAAAAGAAAAAGAAAACTAAAAAATATAAAGACCTGGGATTTAATTTGAAATTCCAGGCTTTTTACGTTTTACCTAGAGAACAGAGGTTTTCTTGACTTTTTTTGTTATTATGTGTAGTATGAATTTGAAAATTTGTGGATTTAAGGGGTTTGTATGAAACACATAGGAAGAAAAAAGATATTATTAGTCGCAGTTATTGTGATTTTTATTATGTTAGGAAGTTTTTTAAATGTTTTTGCTTCAACTACTTCAGAGTTAAAGCAGCAACAACAGCAAAATCAAAAAGAACTAAATGAAGCAAAAGAACAACAAGAAAAAATTAGAAGTCAAATGACAGAGATTCAAAGACAAGTTGATGAATTGGATTCTAAGATTTCGGATTATCAAACAGAAATAAATGATCTAACATCACAAATAGATGATATTTCAAAAAATATAGATTTAACTCAACAAGAGCTTACAAGAACAGAAAATGAATTGAAAGAAAAAGAAGAATTGTTGGAAACACGATTAGTAGCTTCATATAAAGCAGGAGATACTACATATTTAGATGTGTTACTAAGTTCAGATAGCTTAACATCATTTTTATCTAATTATTATTTAGTAGAACAAATTTCAGAAAATGATACTAAATTAATAAATACAATAAAAGAAACAAAAGAACAAATAGAAGAATCTAAGAAACAATTAGAAGAAAATAAAGCAACTTTAGAAATTGCTAAACAGACACAAGTTGACAAAAAAGCAGAATTGGATGTAGCTAAAAAGGAAAAAGAGCAAGCTGTTGCTAAGTTATCAGCAGAAGATCAAGAGGTTCAAAAGAAAATTGATGAAATGAGATCAGAAGATACTCGTATTCAAGCAGCAATAAAAAAAGCTGAAGCTGCAGCAAGTAGACCAAATGTTTCAAATAGAGGTAATACTTCAGGAACAAGTACAAGTTCTGATTCAAATCCTGGAGGGTTTATTTATCCAGTACCATCAGGATATAGAACTATAACTACAGGAATGTATTATGAGAAGTCAAAGAAATATCATGGTGCTGTTGATTTTGGTAGTGGAGGTATTGCTGGTCAACCAGTATATGCTGCAAAAGAAGGTACAGTTATTTTAACAGAAAACTTAAAGAGTAGTTATGGAACATACGTTATTATAAAACATAATAATGGATTGTATAGTTTATATGCACATGGACAAGCTGGTTCAATATGTGTATCAGAAGGACAATATGTTTCACAGGGGCAACAAATTATGAAAGTTGGCTCTACTGGAAATTCATCAGGTCCACATTTGCATTTTGAAATTAGAGTTAGTCCTGGAGGGTATAATAATAGAGTAAATCCTCAGAATTATTTAAAATAGGAGAATCAAATGAAAAAGAAAATAGTTAAAACATCTATTGTTGAAAAGATTTGTGTACTTACATTAATTTTAGTAATTGCTTTTTTTGCATACCTAGGATATCTTTATTATGAGGAAAGAACATCTGAACAAGAAGAAAATATTATTAATATGGTAGATGAAGAAAAATAATAAATTAATGAAATACTTTTTTTCTGATAAAAATAATACAGAAAAGAAGTATTTTTTATATTATAGGAAAGTTCTCTGAACTTCCTATAATATAAATATTTTGCACAGAAATTTGCATAGCAAATTTCGCACACGAACAATTAAATGTGGGCTGAACTCTATAATTTAAAATATAGAAAAATTTAATCAGCCCACTATTGTTCTGTGTATATAGAAATTATTTAAGAAAACAAAGCTTATTGAAACTTTTGTCGAATATTGACTCCTAGAGTTATTAAGAATATAATTTTGATAGTTTAATTTTTACAAAGAAAAGGAAAAAGAAATGGGAAAAAAAGATACAAATGTTAAAAAATCAAAGAAGGTGAAGCGTGCAAAAAGGAAAGGTACATTTGCAAAAATTTTACTTGTTGTATTAATATTGGCATTGATAGGAATTATGTCATTACTGTTTTTATTATATGGTCCATGGAGTGGATTTAGAGATTGGTTAATAACAACGGCAATGTCTTCAATGAGACACCAATATTTAGCTACATGGTTTTATGATGATAAAACTATTCAAGAATGTTTAAATAAAAATAAGGTTGTAGAAGTTAGTGGCGTTACTGATGAAAACACAATTGAAATTGTTGATTATGACAAAAAAGAAGAAGTTGTTTATGCCAATGAGTACGAAAGACAAATTTTAGAAAAAGATGAAAATAATAATGATTATAAAATAATAAAAATAGATGGTGGAAATGATTATGAAGGGTATATGGCAGTTATATATGATCCGTCTAGAATTGAAGTTGCTACATCATCTTATATAGGAAGAAACGGAGAATATTTAACAGATATTTCAAAGAAGAATAATGCTTTGGTTGCTATAAATGGTGGAGGTTTTATTGATGAGAACAATAAAGGAAGCGGAGCGACTCCAATAGGAATTACTATGAGCAAAGGAAAATTATTAAGTAATTCTGGTGGTACATTCGGATTGATAGGATTCAATAATGAAAATAAATTGTTGTTGGGTAAGATTACTTCAACTCAAGCTAAACAAAGGGGAATACGTGATTGTGTTTCTTTTGGACCATATTTAATATTAAATGGTGAAAAATCGCAGATATATGGAAATGGCGGTTGGGGAAAAGCTCCAAGAACTGCTATTGGGCAAAGAGCAGATGGAATAGTTTTATTCTTAGTGCTTGATGGAAATAGAACATTAGGAAAAGGTGCTACAATTAAAGATATGATTGAAATATTTGAAAGATATGGTGCGATAAATGCTTCAAATTTGGATGGAGGAACATCTACATCTATGACTGTAAAAGGAAAGACGGTTAATAATCCAACTAATTTGTCAGGTGGAAGCGGAACAAGACCTATACCATCAGCATTTATATTAAAAGCAGATGATTCTGATGATGGTGATTATAGCGCAGTAAAAAATAAGGTAGATAAATAAAGATATAAATACAGAAAAAAGTAGACTTCGTTGGAGTGAAGTCTACTTTTATTTTTAGTTATAATTATTCATATAAAATTTCTTTTGTGCTAATTTTTCTTGAACACCATTTAATGCTTCACCAAATCTTTGGAAATGGACTACTTCACGTTCTCTTAAGAAACGTAATGGATCTACGACGTCAGGATCGTCTGCACAAAGATCAATTAATTTTTCGTATGTTGCTCTAGCTTTTTGTTCTGCCGCAAGGTCTTCAGTTAAGTCGGTTACTGGATCGCTTGTTACTTGAAGTGTGGCAGCACTAAAAGGTGTTCCACTAGCAGCTTGAGGATATGTTCCCCAACCATGATCAGTAAAGTAAGCACCTAGTCCTGCTTTTTCTAATTCTTCGGGACAAATACCGTCAGTTAATTGGTGAACCATACTACTTACCATTTCTAAGTGAGCTAGTTCTTCGGTGCCAATATCATTTAAAATGGCTTTCGATTTTTCATCTGGCATACTTATTCTTTGAGAAATATATCTAAGAGCTGCGCCAATTTCACCGTCTAGTATACTGATTTTATTGTGAAAAAATAATTTTAAATTTTCCCAACCCCATAAATCAAGCACTTTAGCGATTTATAGGCTTGGGAATTTGTAATGTATTTTAACAGTTTTATCTTGAAATATTTCTATTTTATCAATTAAATTTATCAATATTTGCTTTGGAACTGAGTCAAAATTAACAATTTGTTTTAGTAATTCATATAAATCTGTATCTACTATTTTTGGACTACTATTATCTAAGCTATTTTGCAAATTTTCAATCTCTTTATTTAATTGTTCTTTTTCTTTATTATATTCTTGATTCATACTATTAAAATCATCTTGAGAAATAAAATCTTTTTTCCAATCTTCATATAAAGATTTTCTTAGGGTTATTATTTCTTTTATTCTAGCCTCTTTTTTGTTAATTGTTTTTATTATGTTGTTTTTATTATTATCTATTTCAAAAGTAGGTTTACGTATTTTTTGTAAAAATTTATTTTTGTCTTTTATTGCTTTTTTAGATATTGATTTTAAATCATTTAAAACTAAAGTGTTAATATCTTCTTCTAATACAGAATGTCTTGTACATTTATGAAACCTTGAATAATTAGAACATAAAGTAATAAATTCTTTTTTTCCTTTTCTTTTTTCTCTTCTATAAGTAATATTTAGTCCACAATCTCCGCATACTAATAAACCACTTAATAAATGTTCTGTTTTTTTCTCTGTTTTTCCATAAGCTTTTTGATTTAGTAATTCTTGAACAGTATTATAAGTTTGTTTATCAATAATAGGTTCGTGTGTATTTTCTACAACAATCCAATTCTTCCTTGGAATTTTTTTATGCTTTCTTACTTTATAACTTATTCTTTCACATCTTCTTTGTGCCATATGTCCTATATACACAGGGTTACGAAGAATATCTTTTATTGTTTCTGCTCTCCAAACAAAATGAACAATATTAGCATTTTTATAAGTTGACCCTTTTTGTTGTTTATACTTAGTAGGGCAAGGAACATCTTCATCGTTCAAAGTTCTCATAATAGCTTCATTTCCTATACCACTTAATCTCATATTGAAAATTCTTTTTACTACTAAACTTGCTTCTGGGTCAATAATCAATTTATTTTTATTATTTGGGTCTTTTTGGTAACCATAAGGAGCAAAAGCTCCTATAAATTGACCGTTTTGCCTTTTAGTATTGAATGATGTTCTTATTTTTTTAGAAATGTCAGCAGAGTACATATCATTCATAATTCCCTTAAAACCGCATAATTCATTATTGCTATTATTCTTCTTAAATGTATCTATACCATCGTTAATTGCAATAAACCTTATATCTTTTATTGGAAAAATTTTATCAATATACATTCCAGTTTCTATATAATCTCTACCAAACCTTGATAAATCTTTTACAATTACTAAGTTAATATAACCATTTTCAATATCTTGTATCATTCTTTGAAAATCGGGTCTATCAAAATTTGTGCCAGTATATCCATCATCTACATATTCATCATATAAATTCCAGCCATTATCTAATATATATCTTGTTACAAATTCACGTTGATTTTTTATACTTTCAGATGGGTCAAATTCTTCTTCTTTGTCATCTGCTTTTGATAATCTTAAATACATTCCTACATTATAATTTTTTGTATCTATTCTATAATTTGTAATCCAGTTATCACTTGCAAACATTTTCTTTCTCCTTTCCTTGCTTTTTGTGATAACTATCTGCTAGTTGCATTTTACAAAATTTTTTAATGTTTGTCTAGGAATGGAATAAATATTTTTTATATAGTTTTCGATTGATTTTTGTAAAATCTCTTCAAAAGTTGTTCCATTTTCACAATATACACTTTCTTTCAAACTTAATTTTTCCTTCATTTTTTCTACCTTTCTAAAAAATGCTCTCCTTGAAAAAATGTATTCGTAAAGTACTTAATAAATGCAAGTACCAATTTACATTTAAAACAAACAAAGTATTTTTTGGCTTAAAATGAATTTGCAAATTCTATTTATAGGATAAAAAACTATTCATATGAATAGCAACTTTATTTTTTGAAAAATTTATGATATATTAAAAAAAACGAAAAAATAGGAGAAATAATAATGAATTCAGGAAAAACAGTCAATGCATCACCTCAACCCAAAAGAGAAGATGCAGAATTAGGTAAAATAATTCAAAAAGCAAGAAAAAATAAAAATTTAACCCAAAAACAATTAGCTTCAATTATTGGAATTGCAGAAAGCTCAATGGGTGGAATAGAAAGTGGACGTAGACCACCAACTCCAGTTATAAAACGTAAAATATGTGATGTATTAGAAATATCTAACCTAACAGGAAACAGTGATTTTGACTTTGTATTGTTAAACATAATACAAGAAACATTATGTATGTTTATTCTTAATAAGAATGAATTGAATTTTATAATAGAAGAATTAAAAATACGTTTTGGATTTGACATATTAGAACAACCAGTAATTGAAGATGAATTGTTTGAAAAAAACAAAAAGAAGTTGAAAAGTATTAGTGAAGAACGACAAAAATATATAAACGACGTTATAAAATATGTATTGGAAACAATATATTCTTTATATAAAATTGGAGAAAAAAAGAGATTATTTTTTCAATTTTCATATTATTTAATAAACTTTTATAAAAGGGAATTTAATAATTTACTAATGTTTCCAAAAGAATACAGTGTTATGCTAAATGTTAAAAACTTAAATGATGCTTCTAATAACAAATTTTATACAGAATTACCTAACAAGAAAGATATTAGAATAATACTAGAAAAACAGTTTGAAGAATATGCACAGAATAAATATTTTCACAATGACACAGTTTATAGATTTGATTATGAAAATAATAAGGAAATATTTTATGAAATACGTGGAAAAATAAATGGATATTATAGTTATGCCAAAAATGGTCAGATGAATAATAAAAAGCAGATAAAAGAATATGTAGAAAATAAGAAAAGAATATACAATATTTATAATAATAATTTTTTGGAAAGTGGAACAGTAAAGGACTTTCAATTACAAATGTTAATAATACTGGAAAAATTAGATAAATCATATATATTATATAATAACCCTATCCCAATACATATATTGCCAAAGTATAATATAACAGATGGATACGAAAACTTGAATATTAAATTAGCAAGTGATAAATATGAATATATAGCAGTAAAAATTAGTAAACAATTATCTCGTAGATATGAATTTTATAATGAAAGTGATGTAATAACTGTTCAGCTTGGAACAAATTATAAGATAAAAGATGATGTATTTGTATGGAGCAAATTAAAAGGCTTTGATATAGGTAGAGTTATAGATTCTTCTAAAGATGAAGTTCATATTAAAAATAGTTTGGGGGTATTTTGTTATAAGATAGAAGAATTAAAACAAATAGGAATTATAGTAAATGTAAATAAGATATATTATAAAAATATAGAAGATAACCTAAAAAGTAGATAAATAAACATCTACTTTTTATTTTTTTGAAAAAATTTAAAAATCTTCATTGCTATTCATATGAATAGTTTTTTTTAATAGATATAGAAGCTTCGAAAAAATATAAAAAAGGTGGTGGGAAAGATGAATAATAGTGTAAGGCAAATGACAAAAGTACTTTCAAACTGACTATATAGAAAAGTTACAGAAAAAGAAGTAAAAGATGCTTTAGTAAAACTAGACTATATGTATAAAGATGGCAACAGGTATCGCTTAACATCCGATGGAAGAACACATTGTGAGATAGGTGGATTTTATCGTGGAATGAAACTTATATACTTTAATGATTGGCACGAAACTGTAATCTCAGAAGTGAGAGATATTATAAAAAATAATTAAGAATTATGGTGTGCAACTACAATACAAATTGCATTACTTGTAGTAGCACCATAATAGAAAGAGGTCAAATATGAGTAAAGATTTAGAAATAATAACAACAAAAGAAGATAAAAAAAGTGAAGTAGTTAAGTTTGACTACAAACTAGTAGATAATGAAACAGCAGAATGTATGAAAAGTGCAACAGAAAAAATTGATATGCTAAGAGAAAAAACACAAAAAAGCTTAGGCGAATTATTTAGCACAGTTCAAAGGAAGTTGGCTGGAAAAAATAAATACGATGGATATTTTGGCAAATGGTATGAATCAATGGGCTTTAAGAAAGACTTTGTATATTCTTGTATCAATTACTATGAATTACTTGTCGGGAATCCCGAAAACAAGAAAGTTCAAGAATTATCATTTTCAAAAGTTTGTGAAGTTGCCAAACTAAAAGAGACACCAGATTTACAAAAAGAAGTAATTGAAATAGCACCATTGAAAGAAATGAAAGTGAAACAAGTTGAAAAGTTAGTAAACGAAGTAAAAGCAAGAAAAGAAGTAACAGAAGATTTAATCAAGGAAATATGTCAAGATGGAAGTACAACTAATTCTAACCTTGATAAATTTGTTAAGGCAACTAATTCTTTCATAAAAGATTTAAAAGAACAAGCAGAAACATTGTCAAAAGAGAACTTTGAAGAAGTTTTGAAGTTAATTGAAGAAGTAAAAGAATTATGTGTAATTGAATAATAGACATAGAATAGGCTACTATAAGCGACTAAAATCGCTTTGTAGTGGCTGGATTATATTAAACATATTCATTTATGGAAATATTATTTTAGTTGCTTAAATAACTAATACAATAAAAAATGAACTACATACAAATTATAGGAGGAGATGAATTGATGGAAGATGAAGAATTTAATAAACGTTTTGATGAACTTCTTAATAGAAAATATAAGTTAAATGTACCTATTTCTTTTGATGTACAAGAAGCAGTTGAAAAAATAGAAAGCAAACCAGCATACGAGAAAAAACATTGTAATAATGAAGAACGAAAAAGACAACAAGAACAATTAAAACAATGTATTCTTTCACTAGATAAAGAGAATTTTTTTAGAGTTTTCAATATGGAGTGCAATACGGGTAAAACCTATGCAATGATAGATTCTATCCCCTACTACATAAAGAAAGTATTTTTTGATTTGTCTATGAATAAATCTTTAAAAATGCAAGGAAAAGTTGGTGTGCTAATAGTTCTAAGGCAAATATCGGAATGTGAAAAATATTCAGATTACTTGAATAAATTATTTGGAAATGATTTTAGTAATACTATGTGTATTTCAGCAACATCTAATAAATATAAATCAGATGACCCAAAAATTAGAAATAAGTTAAGGGGCGATTTACTAGCAAAAATACCATATATTCCTATTGTTTTTATAACTCACGAACAATATTGTTTATTAGCAGAAAATGAAGATTTAAGAAAGATTTATACCATCAACAGAAGATTATTGATAATTGATGAAAGCATTGATATATGCGAAACATTAGAAGTTACTAAAAAGAACTTAGAACAATTAAATAATGTATTGACTTTAGAAGATAGACTTATTTTTAAAAAGATATGCAAACCAGTTCAAGACAAAATAACTAGCATAGAAAAGCAAAAACAAAAGAACATAAGAAATTTAGCATATAACTTCAATATAAAAGATGATGAAATATTTGATTTAATTGAATATTTTAAGAATAAAGTAATTCCAAAATTTTCTTCACTAGAGAAAGTATTTGTTGATTTGAATAAAACAGTCAAATGTATTAAATATCTATATAAAGATAATTGCTTAATAACTAAAAGAAAATTGGAAAAAGACAATGAAAAAGAAACAGAAATAATCATTTCTACAATTAACAGAGATAGAAAAATGTGGACTTTAGACACAAATATAATACTAGATGCTTCAGCAACATTAAATCCCAAGTATGAAATGAATAAAAACTTATATGTTGTAATGAATAATGCTCCTGTTTTAGACCATTCATTATGGAATATAAAAAATATATGGATAGGTTCTACGAAATACTATAAGGCTTTAGATAAAAAATATAAAACAGAAAAAGAAAAAAACAGAATAAAGAAATTCTATAAGGGTTGTGCAGATGTTATAAATACATTAGGAGCAAATGATACATTAGTTGTATGTAATAAGAAAGAACATATTGTTGACATAGCTTTACCAGATGGAAGAACAGATACATATAAAATTAACCCATTTAAAAATTACGGTTGTGATGATATTCCATCAGACAATATTGAACATTTTGGAAATATCACAGGCAAAAGAGAATTTGGGAATTTGAAAAATGTGTTTATTGCTCATACTTATAACTATACTGATACAGAATACATTTTACAATACATATATTATAAAGACTTGCACTTGAAAAGCAATACAGAATTTAAACAAAAACAAATAGATAGACTAGGTTATATATATATATTTGAAGATATGGAATTACAAGCATATAAAGAAAAAATAATTGCTAATCATATGTATCAAGCTATATGTAGAATAAATCGTGAAATGAAACACTCTTCAACGGTTGTTATTGCTAGTAAATATCTAGGTTCAATGCTATATGTTAGAGATATGTTTCGTGTTGAAGATAAAGAAAAACAACATTGCGATTTTGAAATTACTAACTATTTTAATGATGTATTTGGAATATATAGAAAAATTGGAATGAATGACTATAACCAACAAGAACAAGAGAATTCACTCCCCTTTTATATACAGATGTTATTTGAAAAAATACTTAATAATAATGTTCCAGCAGATTTAAAATATACTATTGCAGACAAATATATTATAAAAGTTACTTCATCTAATTTATATAAATATTTTAATATAGATAAAGACAACAAAAAAGAAACAAAAAAATTCTCAGATGCTTTACTTAAAATAAACGACTTCAAAAGTGATAATGTAATTATAAAAAAAGAAAATACATTTTATTTTATACTAACAGAGCCTCTTTCATAGACTGTTACTAGAAGTCCATTTCGCTTTTTGCTCCGTGACACGTCGCATTCGCTCAATCGTTCTTCGGTTCTCGTTTCTCGAACCTTTGAACAAACAATACCCCTTTAACATTTTTTCACAATTTAATATTCTCGAATACCTTTTTCTTTATTATATAGGGGGTGGTCGATAATTTTTAAAATTAGAAAAATTACAAAGTAACAAGAGTACATAAGAAAAATTTAAAAGATGATGTTTGCAAGAACGTACTTCTTGCACTGAGCCGAGTTCGGCGAATGCCGAAGGAAAGGCTAAGGAATGTTTAGGAGCAGTCAATAAAGGAGGTTGAAATGACTGAGTTTGTAGGAAAAGATATTATAAAGATAGGTTCAATATTTAGTAATCTAGTAGTTGTGAAAATACTAGATAATGGAATGTATGAATGTAAATGTTTATGTAATAATTTAGAAGTAATTAGTGGCGAAAACCTACTTAAAAGAGAATTTGAAATGTGTTCTAAGTGTAATAAAGAAATTAAAATGAAGTTAGATAATAGAAATAGAAAAGAATTATATTATATTTGGTATGAATTTAAGAATTTATATAATAAGCCAGACAAAAGATTTAGAGAAGAAATAATAAATAAAGGTATAAAATTTTTTCCTACTATATTTGATAAAGAAGATGGATTTGAATTGTTTTATCAATGGGCTATATTATGCAAAAAGGGAAAATATAGAGAAAGCGAAAGACAATGTTATTTAACTAGAATAGATTATTCAAAAGACTTTGACTGGGATAATTGCCATTGGACTTCCGATAAATCAGATTCTTATTATACGTTCCCACAATTAAATGAGAAAAGAGAACGTCAAGATTTAAAAGCTACTAATAACTATTATGACAATGAAGATGACGAGAAAGAGCTTGAAAATTCGGAGATATATTATGGAGATGATGAAGATGATTCAGAAGATATTGATATAAATAGCGAAGAATTTAAAAGGGATTTAGAAGAATTTAGCAAACTTATTGCAAACAAACACTAAAAAATATGATATAATAGATGTGCAACTATTACTTATACAAGCAGTTGCATATCTATTATTTTTATTCAAAAATTATATTTTAAAATTCTAAAACACAAATACTTAACAACCCAAACCATCAAAAAATCTTGCTATAGGAGACTCAGATACATCTAAAATCAACATTTCCACCTACTACTCCACCATCATTTACACATTTAACATCACATAAACCCAACAATGACAACGGATTCCGCTACTTTTGTGAAATTTGTATAGTTTTATATAATTATATATTTAACTAACAAATTTTATTATATTTATCTTAATAAGACCCATCATATTACAAAAGATTTTTATAAAGATAATTGCTTTTAAACGTTGATACATCAACGAAATTTTAGAAATTATAGTTTTGTAATTATATGTAGAAAAACAAACAATATTACTAATTTACAAAAACGTTTTTGCTAGGACTGGAGATTAACACCTACCCATATTTTGAGTGGGGGTCTAGGGGATAATGTAAACACCCGCGGGGGTCTACTATATTACTTCTTGAATTCTTTCCGTTGCAATATCATAATAATTTTTGTCTATCTCACAACCTATAAATTTTCTACCACTTTCAATAGAAGCTACCCCAGTTGAACCAGCACCCATAAATGGGTCAAGTACAACATCTCCAGCATTACTTGAATTTGTTACAAGTATACCCATTAAAGATGACGGTTTTTCCGTCGGGTGTTTTTTGTTACCCATAATATTTGGTATTCTTAGTATATTCTTAGTTCCCATATTATTTATATCTTTTGCATTTCCTTTACGTAACATAAGCACGAATTCTACTGCATTCATATAATAATGACAAGGTGTTGCATTTCCGCTTATCCCATACAATAAGCTGTTGGTATTTGAATCCGACTTTTTCTGCTTCTCTTTGAAGCTCAGCAAGATTACGACCGATTCACAAAAATGTAACAGTGTGTTCCATCTTTCAATTTATCATAAACTAGTGGCAACCATTGTGAAAACTTTATGTCGTTATGTTCAAATAATTTGCCTTGTCTTGCTAGTTTATTATTATGTGATAATATTCCAGAACAGGCTTTTTTTGTATTCTTTGTAACAGTTCCTCCCGAAGTTACTCTATATGGCGTGTCTGTGATGACTAGGTCTATTGAATTATTAGGCAACTTCTCCAATACTTCTAAACAATCCCTATTAAATAACATAACATTTTCTTTTCTATAATCTGCTTTTAATTGTTCATCAAATGAATAAAACATTTTAGAATCAACTCACTTTCCTTAAATTGTCTATCTAAAATTTGTCTAAAATTGTCTAAAATGTTATCTACAATTATATTCAGTTAAATAGGGTTGGTGGATACCCTACAATTATATTATATCACACGAACAAGAGTTTGTCAAGTTAGGTGGAAATTACACCAATTCAAAACCTTCAAACCCTCTCCACATCTCCATTACAAGGTAAAAAGTTTTTTGAAAAAAGTTCGTAAAATGCTTGACTCTTTGATGGTATGGAGTTATACTATATATAGGTCAAGCAAACACTAGAGCGAGAACCACTTGAGAGGTTTTTGACACTATATTTTAAAGGGAGATGATAGTATTAGAAAATGGAAAAGTTTTACAAGAGATTGTAAGAAAACAAAAGAAAACATATAGACTTTACGAAAACTTGCAGGAATTCAAAGTCCATATGTTTACACTTTAGAACGATATTACTATTTGCAAGTAATATGCCCTATACATATTATAATAACACGTATAACCTTTATTTGTAAATAGTAATGAGAAATTTTTAGCAATTCAAAATTTAATAGTTGCTAAAATTCAAAAAATTATTTTATAAATGGAGGTATTTTTAATGAAACAAGAACTTGAACCAATTTACGATAGAGCAAAATCATTTTACAAAAAAGCATTTATTATTAGAAATGCAGATAATTCAATAGATTTATTAAGTTATTCAACTATTGTTGCAACAATAAAAGGCGGAAAACTACATATAAACGGATTCTATTCAGCTACTACACTTCGCCACCTAAAGGAATTTATTGAACAAATGGGATTCAAATGTGGAAGTAAAACAGAACTTGAAAAAATGTATTGTTAGAAGTTATGGGGATTCGTTCCCCCTACTTCTTCAAAAGTAAACATCTTTCTATATATTATATAATAATATGTTTACTTTTAGAAATTCAAAAAAGGAGAATTTAAAAAATGAAGTTTAGTAAAATAAAATTGCAAATGGTACAAGAGCAGAATTTTAATTACAATAGTAAAACTATATCATCAGCAACAGACATTGTAAGATATGTAAATAATATTGAAGAACTAGAAAAAGCAACAGAAGAACACACAATATTGATATGTTTGAATTGTAAAAATCAAATAGTAGCTTATACAGAAATAGCAGTTGGTGGAAATAATCTATGTTGTATAGATATAAAGTCAATATTTAAAAATGTTTTGATGTGTAGTGCAAGTAAATTTATATTAGTACATAACCACCCATCTGGAGTGGCAGACCCTAGTAAAAGCGATATTGAAGTAACAAAACATATAAAACAAGCTAGTGAAATAATGAACATTGAATTTTTAGACCATATTGTTATTGGTGGAAATAATTTTGTAAGTTGTTTGATTTAATTGAATATAAGGAATTGACATTATTATTGAATATATATTGTCAATTCCTATCTTAATAAAAAGTTATCATATTATTATATTTATTATAAAGATTTGCTAACTTTTAGAAAATTAGAAATTGGAGGAAATACAAATGATATTTATTATATTGAAGGTTATATTAGAATTGGCTTTTATATATTGGATATGTAGTAGATGATGAGTAGGCGAAATCAATTTGATTCCACCTATAAACATACGCATAATGTCAATTATGTATAAGTCAACAATAGAAATATTGAAATAGTATGTATTTAGTTAAACATAATTACTACTATATCCCCTAAAAACGAGTTAAACATAATTTTCAAAAGGAGGTTTTGAAGATGGTAGAATTTAAAAATTATTTAATAGAACAAAATAAATCTACAAATACAATAGATAATTACATAAGAAATATAGAATCGTTTAAAAAGTGGTACACAGATACAACAAACGAAGAATTTACAATATTATATAGACCTAATGTATTAGATTATAAATCATATTTAAGAAATATAAAGAAAACAAGACAAGGACAACCCCTAAAGGCAGAATCAGTAAATGCAAACTTGTCAGCTATTGCAAAATATAATGAATTTTTAGTTGATGGTGGAGTACAAAAAGACATTGTTATAAATGATAAAGATTTTATAAAAATACAAAAACAACATATAAATCCTTGTAAGGTCGACAAAAATCAGGTGGAACAGTTTAGACAACAGATTTTACAAAATGAAAGTAAAAGAGATTATGCAATAGTTACTATTATTCTTTATATGGGTTTGAGAATATCAGAAACATTAAATATACAAATGGACGATTTTGATGTTAATAGTAGAGAAATAATAGTTAGAAATGGTAAACGGTGGCAAGGTTAGAACTGTTTATATGAACGATAAAGTTGTAACCTCATTACAAGAATATCTAAAGGAACGTAATAGCGACAGTCCATATTTATTTACTAGCAGACAGTCAAATAAGGTCAGCAGGAGCAGGATAAATCAATTATTTAATAAATATTCAAATGTATTGACCCCTCACGGTCGGACGTCATTTTGCATTTACTAATATGGCAAGTAATGGGTTTAGTATAGTAGAAATAGCAATGCTAGGTGGGCATTCATCTACAAAAACAACAGAAATTTATATAAACCCATCACAAAAAGAAATAAAAGAAAAATTGAATTGTTTGTAGTGCTTTTCGGAAATACCGACAAGTAAAATTTAAAAGAAATGGAGAATTTTAAGATATGGAAAATAAAAATATTAAAAAATCAAAAGGACGACCAAAATTTGAACCTAACGTAAAACAATTAAAAGACTTGTATAAGCAAGTAGCAGACAAAACAATTACTAACGAAGAGGGCTGGAAAATCGCACATTGTGGAAAGACAAAATGGTACGAATTAAAAAAATTATATAGTAATCTGGAGGCAAAAATATAATGAAAAACAGAGAAATAATAGAAGAAATGCTATTTGAAAAATACCTTGATAAAGACATAACAATAATATTAAAAGGTGGTATTACAACAGAATTTACCATACATAGTGCTAAAATACTTTTGAGCGATAATACACTTATTATAACTAACACAAAAAAAGAAGAATTGATTATTGATTTTAGTTTTGTAACAGATTCAAAAGTTGATAATGCAATTACTTTTGAATTAGAAGAGCAAAAAGTTATACTTGACTACTAATATGGTACAATTAAATAAAAAATATAAGGAGTGATTTAATTTGAAGATAACAGATAAAGATTTAAAAGAGAAAGTAAAAATATTTAATAATAAAGATGTGGTAATTATATTTGATGATATGCTTGAAGCAAGATTTTATATGAATAAAATACATATAGGATATAACTACAAAACAGGTTTTCTACACATAAAAGAAAATAAAACAAATAGTGAAATAAATTTGAATATAATATCAGCATACTTGATAGACCTAACAAACAATATTTTACATATTGGACTAGACAATTCACTAGATTTTGAAATTAGATTAAAAGGGTATGTAAAATAAAAAAAGATGGTGCATAAGAATCAGAAACCTTATGTACCATTTATTTTTTTATTATTCTTCATCAAGGTTGTTAAGACCGTATTCGATTATTTGATTTATTACAGAATTAAAACTTATACCGTTCTTTTCAGCTATATTATTCACTTTATCGAATGTATCTCCGCTCATTCGTATGGTTCTTGTTATTGTATCATTTTGTTTTTGATTTTTTGTTATCTTCAATTTATCCACTATTTCCAGCCCCCTATCCTATTTTTATATTGTACACACAAATAAATTATAAATAAGTACACAAAAAGGTACACAAAGTCAGAATTTTATGGTATTATAATGATGGAAAGTAAAATATTGTCGAAGAATGGAGGTGTTAATAGATGAAAGAATTTTTGGAAAGTCCGAAGATGACCGCTATTTTAGGGATACTAGGTTCTATATTGATGATTCCTAGTCTAATATGTACGACTTCATCATTTTTTGATTTTCTTCCATATATTTACGTATTAGGTTTCATTATATATTTTGTTACTGTTTTATTAAGAATGTTTATGCAAAAGGGAAATATTAAAATTGCTAATTATATTTTGATTATTTCCGTTATTGTACCAATAATAATATGTATTTTGAATATTAGATATGCAATGAATATGACAGGAATTATCTATTTAATAACCTATATAGTTATGGCTTTATATTTTTGTAATATCTTATTGAGAAAACCTAAACTAATAAATAATAAAGTATTTGCTATAATACTCGCTTTATATTCAGCTTATCAATTATTTATATTATATAGTATTTCAAAAACATATATGTCATATAGATTTTCGGTAGAATTTGAACTTATATCAGAAGTTATAAAATATATTGGTTATTTGTTAATAATTCCATATTTTTATAACTACTACAATATTTTAAAGGGGGAAAATAGAAATGGCAAATAGACAAGAACTTGAAGCGATGGGGATAAAAGCTATGCAATGTAAAGAGTGCTGCAAAGATATATCAGAAGATGAATATAATTCACAAAAAGGATATTGTAAAAGTTGTTATCAAGATAGATATAATATTGAAAATAAGAAAAGACAATATAATCAAGGTGCTACTCAAACAACTAATTATGGAGAAGAAAAGACAACAAATACAGTAGCAAAAATTATTAAGATTATTGCTATTCTTGAGGCAATATCAGGAATCATTTTAGGCTTAATGTATATTGAAGATTTAGAAGTTATGGCAGTTGTTATTATGGTTGTAGGGATTATTTCAGCAGTCTTTATATATGCAATAGGAGAAATAATCCAGTTGCTGGAGGACATCAAAAACAAATAACTAAAATTTAAAAATTAGAAAATATAAATTTTAAGAAGATTTTATATAGAAACGGAGATGTTAATAATGGAAGAAAAAGAAGAATATTATTCAACAAATAATGTGGCAGGAATTATAAAGATAATCTCAATTATACTTGCAATTATAGGAGTTATAGGAATAATACTATGTATAATTTTTAATGAATATTTAAAAATTGATACAATAGTATGGATAATTGATTTTATTGTTTTAGCAGTTTTTATATATGGATTTGGCGAGTTAATTGGAATAATGCACGATATTCGTACAAATACAGAACATTTAAGAGATAGATTAGAAAGTGAGAAAAAATAATATGGAAAAGAAAACAAGAAAAAAATCATCTCTAATAACTGGTATAGTAGTAATGGTTGTAACAATTGGAACTTTAGCAGTTATCTTTACTATCTCTACTGTTATTATGAATAGTGCAAGAGATTATGATAATGAAAAGTACAAAGAAGAACAACAGGAACAAGAAAGTATAAAAAGAAATAATGACAATATAGTATTTAAAATTGGTAGTAAATATGTTAATGAATATGGATATATAATAGATGTTTCTAATAGTTCAGCTATTCAAATACAAGGGATAACTATTAAAGATAATCAAGAACGATTAGAAGATGATTCAGTAGAGTTATTAGTAGAATTATTAAAATTAAGACAAGTTTTAGAAAATAATAATTTGCTAGAAATGGTTAATAAAATAGATATTACAAATATAGATGATGTGAAAATCTATATGGATTCAGAAAATAAAATAATTCAAATAGGTAATCTGGAAAATCTATCTACAAAATTTGTATATGTTAAAAACATAATGGAACAAGAAAAAGGAAAATCAGGCACAATATTTGTGAATGATATAAGCAAAGTTTATTTTAGAGAAAATTTATAATAAGGGGGTGCTAAAGAAGTGTTAGAATTATTAGTAGTTTTAGTTGTTGTGATTATTATAATTGCTACTCCAATTTTAGGAATATCATCATACAAAGATAAAAAGAAAAAAGATAATGCCCTCGAAAATTATATAGATTTTATCAATAGAAATGGATTACATAGTTCAAAGAAAATTGCATTTAAAAATATCGTAAGACTTGATATAGACACAAATAAGAAATTACTAGGTACATATAGTTATTATGAAAATACATCAAAGATAATAAAGTTTAATGAAGTATTAGACTTTGAAATTTTTGAGAATGGAAATAGTGTTGTTTCTAGTAAGACAGGAAGTGCAGTTGTTGGAGGTTTGTTATTTGGTGGATTAGGAGCAGTTGCAGGAGCAAGTGGCTCACGAACTATAAGTGAAAATTGCAGTAATTTAAAATTAAAAATATACACAAATAATATTCAATATAGTGTTATTATGCTTGATTTTTTAGAAAAAGGTATTTCAAAGTCTAGTGCTTTGTATGAACAACTAACAGAAGTAATAAATGAAATGATTAGTTTGTTAAAAATCGCTAGAGAACATAACAGACAAGAAGAACGAAAAGAAGATAAAAAGGTTATTATAGAAAATGTTGAAGATATAAAACAAAATAGTAATTTGAATAGTATAAAAGAATTGGCAGAGTTAAAAGAAAAAGGAATTATAACAGAATCAGAATTTGAAGAAAGCAAGAAGAAAATTTTAGAAAAGATATAATGGAGGTGGTTAGAATGATTATAGGTATATTACTTTTAGTTATTATTATTACGACTGTTGTTTGCATAGTAAAAGCAAATGAAAAGAAAAAACCTAAAAATAAAGATAATAATTAGATTAAGGGGTTCGCCCCTTTTTCTTTTTATTCTCTAGCAGCGGTTTAGAACGATTTTATTTTTTGAGATGGCAAGTTATATGTCTAAGTTGTAAAAGCGGTTGTATGGCAAACGTCCGCATTAGAATATCATAATATTTTTTCTATTCCAACAGTTGGAAGAACTCTACTCCCTTATATTTAAAAAAATCACATAAAAAAAATTTGATTTTATGTTGTTGAGAATCCATCATCAAATAATGCCTAAAAATCAATGTCAGCATTTAAAAATATTGATAAAATTAGAAAAAATGAATAATCTTAAAAATATGAAATAAAAAAGTGTTGATATTATTGGGGTTGCAACGACGAATTTACTAATAAAAAAGAAATTTTATTGTTAAAAAGTTCATTTATCCCAACTTTCAATTATAAGCAAAATTATCTATCAAATAATATCAGTTGTTGTTTTGTTAGTTTTAGTTGAAATATGGTGGAGTATGAAGTTAAATGAACTAGGAGAAAAATGACTTGACACTTTGTTGATTTTGTATGATTAAATGTAGGTATTATTTTTGGAAAAATTTTGTAGAATTTTGATTTGTTCGTTGATTTTTATTAAAATATAGTATATAGTAGATGTTGAAATGAGAATAAGCGGAGTGTGTTGCCACCTTTGACAACTTAGTATTTACAAAAACCTCCACAACCTAGTTTGTGAGATTGAATATGGGAGGTGGTTAATATGGTAGAATCAGCACTAATAACTATTACATATCTACTATTCTATGGATTAGTAGGAATGACTATCATAAATGTTGCCTTGTTAATCATCATCTGTTGGTTACTACATAGGCAATAAAAAATAACCGTTCTGCTTTTGGTCGAGTAAACGGTTATTTAAACTTTATTCGGGCAACACACTTTTGTGTTTCTCATTTCTTATATTTATTATACACAGATTAAGTATTTTTGTCAAATATGATTTTTAAAAGTATATAAATTCTTATATAGCAGATAGTTAAGCACTTTCAAGCATTTTCACAATAAAATCAGTTCTCCATCTGGTCCGCCATATTGTGAAATAATAAATTTGGCTAATCTTGGATTAGTGTTTTTTATTCTTACAGGATATTCTAATTTCTTTTGATATAACCACATTAGTAACTACCTCCTTTTTCCCAAGGCCATGGCTGTTCTAGCCAGCGCCATTTATTACAAGGACATTCTATTGATAGAGGTCCATACATTTTTTGATAATTATCTGTTAACATTCTTAACTTGTTGGCATTTTCATTATGAAGACACAAAGCTCTTTTATCATCTGGATTTATGTCTAAATATAGTCCAAGTTCAATAACGGTAAAGTTTACAGCTCGTATTTCGTCTAACATTTCTGATCTTGTTTGTTGGCAATTTCCGTTCATCATGAATTACAGCCACCTCCAATTGTATTTGAATTTTTTAAATAATTTATAGTTTCTAATGATTGGTTTGGACAATATGGACTAACGAGTTCTGGAAAAATTGTGCCCATTTTTAATCCGATTTCTGGTGTGTATACTTGATTCATTCTTTGGTGAGGAACATAACAATGTCCATACATCCAATTTTGAGGGAATGCTGATGTGTTTGTAAAACCACATGAACATGTTGTGTCATTTTCCATATTTCCATAATTATAATTTTGAATCATGTTACAAGATTCTTCGTACATATTATTTGACGTGGAACTATTGGTATCTGTATTGTTTGAAAGATTGTTATATGAACAATTACAATTTCTAAACATTAAAATTCCTCCTTTTATAATAATAAAATATGATTTTTTTTACAAAATGTGCTAAAAACATTTGCGATTATAAGAGTATGTGTTATAATTTGTTTGACAGAAATTACTATTTATTTACAAAACAGTATAAAGAGAGTTAAAAATGATTGAAGTTAAATAAGTGGTAATATTGTATTAAAAAAATTATAAAACCTAGGAGGATAAGGAAGAAAATATGAATAATAAAATGGTAATTACAGATGAAGAAAATGTTACTGGAGAATATTTGGTATTTTGTACTTTTGATTCAGGGTTAACAGGAAAAAGCTATGTAGTGTATACAAATGAGCTAAAGGATAAAGACAATATGATGCTTTTGTTAAGTGGATCATACAAGAAGGTTGCAAGAAATCATTTAAGAGTTGATAAAAGATTAACTCATGAAGAGAAAGTAATGTTGGAAAAAATGGTGCAAATTATAATAGATCAAGCCAAAGCTAAAGAAATGGATGATGAAGATTCAATAGATTAAGTTACTTGATTTTGTAAGTAATGAATATATCTAAAAGTATGTATTTTTATAGGGCATTAAGAAAAATATTATAAGCTCATTTTAGGTGATTTTTCTTGGCTATCTAGAAAGTAAAAAACTCAGTAAATTAATTTACTGAGTTTTTTTAAAACTATTTAAAAAAATAACAAAATAAGGTATAATAATGTGGAAATGTTTATTTTAGGAGAGAAAGATGCGAAAAAAATGGGAATATAGAGAATTAGATGTAGAAAAAATAAAAGAAATTGCAGAGAAATTTAATGTATCAGAATTATTAGCAACGGTATTAGTAAATAGAGGAATAGTTGATGATGAAGAAATAAGAGTTTTCCTAGAACCAACGAGAAATGATTTTCATGATCCTTATTTAATGCCAGATATGGATATTGCAATAGAGAGAATTATTAAAGCAATCAAGAACCAAGAAAAGGTCATTATATATGGAGATTATGATGTTGACGGAATTACAAGTATTACAGTTTTGAAAAAGTTTTTGAAAACATGTGGACTTGAGGTTGATTATTACATACCTAATCGTTTAAATGAAGGTTATGGTTTAAATAAGAATGCTATTGATAAAATTAGAGAAAAAGGATATACTTTAATAATTACTGTAGACTGTGGTATTTCTGGAATAGAGGAAATTGAGTATGCAAATAGTTTTGGAATAGAAACTATAGTTACAGATCATCATGAGCCTATGGATGCATTGCCACCTGCTGTTGCGGTAGTTGATTTAAAGAGAAAAGATAGTAATACATATCCATTTAAAAGTTTAGCTGGGTGTGGTGTAGTATTTAAACTAACACAAGCACTTGGTATGAAATTAGGAATGGATGAAAAGGAATATTTGAAATATTTAGATATTGTGTGTGTTGGAACTATTTCAGATATAGTACCTTTAGTAGATGAAAATAGAGTTATTGCTAAACTTGGCTTGAAATTAGTTGAGGTTACACGTAATCCAGGACTTAAAGCTCTTTTAAATGCTTCTGGATATAAGCAAGTCAATTCTAATACTATTTCTTTTGGAATAGCACCTAGAATTAATGCTTGTGGTAGAATGGGCTATGAAGAAGAAGCTTTGAAGTTATTTTTAACTGAAAATCTTGTTGAAGCTTCTAGCATAACGGAAAAGTTGAATAAATATAATAGAGAAAGACAAGAAATAGAAAAAAATATTTATGATGAATCGATTGCAATGATTCAAGGAGAAAGTCAAGATGTTAATTCTATTGTACTTGGAGGGGATGATTGGCATCATGGTGTTATTGGAATTGTTTCTTCAAAAATTACAGAAATGTATTTTAAGCCATCAATTTTGATATGTTTTGAAGGTGAAGAAGGCAAAGGTTCTGGAAGAAGTATACCTGGTTTTGATCTTCATGAAGCATTAGTTAAATTGTCTAAGTATTTAGATAAATATGGTGGACATGAGATGGCTGTTGGATTAAGTTTGAAGAGAAAAAACTTTGAAGCATTTAAAAAAGCTTTCCAAGAATATGTTGCTGAAAAAGATATAAGTGATATTGTTCCAATAATTGAAATTGATAAGCAAATTGATTTGAAAGATGTTGATTATAATGTTGTTAAACAACTTGATTTATTGGAACCTTTTGGAGAAGCAAATAGAAGACCGGTATTTGTTTATAGAAATTTAAAAATAGATTCTATAAGAGCATTATCAGATGGAAAGCATTTGAAATTAACATTAAAAGATGGAAATTCTGTTGTTAATGCTATTGGATTTAATATGGGAGCTCTTTCTAAAGAATATATGATTGGAGATAAAATTGACGTTGCAGGAACTCTGGAATTAAATTCATTTAATGGAAAAGAAATGGTACAAATAAATATTAAAGACATTATGAAATCTTTATAATTAGTAAGTTTTCTTAAATGTATTTGTGTAAGGAAGGGAATGAAAAATATGAAAGATGATACGATTGAAAGAACAATAGATGATGTAATAAAAATGGCTAAAGAAAAAAATAGAAAAGTAGATACCAAAAAGATTACACGTGCTTATAATTATGCCAAAGCAAAGCATCGGAGATCAGAAGAGAAAATCAGGTGAACCGTATATTATTCATCCAGTTCAAGTTGCTTATACATTGGCTGGTTTGGAATTAGATACTGATACTATTTGTGCTGCCCTTTTACATGATGTAGTTGAAGATACTGATACAACTAATGAAGATTTGGTTAAAGAATTTGGAGCTCCTGTTGCTGAAATGGTTGATGGTGTTACTAAATTAGGTAAATTACAATATACAACTAAAGAAGAACAACAAGTTGAAGACTATAGAAAAATGTTCTTAGCAATGGGAAAAGATATCAGAGTTATTTTAATAAAATTAGCTGATAGGCTTCATAATATGAGAACATTAAAATATTTAAGTAGAGAAAGACAAATAGCAAATGCAAGAGAAACAATGGATTTATATGCTCCATTGGCTAACCGTTTAGGTATTTATTCTTTAAAGTGGGAACTTGAGGATTTATCTTTTAAATATTTATATCCAGATGAATATCATGAAATCGTTAAAGGACTTGATAAGAAAAGAGATGAAAGACTTGCGTTCATAGAAAAAATAATGGATGAAATTAGAGTTGAGTTGAAAAATGCAAAAATACAAGCAGAAGTTACAGGTAGAGCAAAACATATTTATAGTATTTATAGAAAAATGCAAAGAGATAATTCAACTTTAGATCAGGTCTATGATTTATTTGCTCTTAGAATCTTAGTTAATTCTGTAAGAGATTGTTATGCGGCACTTGGTATAGTGCATGATTTATATAATCCGATGCCTGGTAGATTTAAAGATTATATTTCAGTTCCAAAAAAGAATATGTATCAATCAATACATACAACTTTAATTGGACCAAAAGGAACACCTTTTGAGGTTCAAATTAGGACTTGGGATATGCACAGAGTAGCTGAATTTGGTATTGCTGCTCACTGGGCTTATAAAGAACAAAGTTATAAAGGCAAAAAGAAAGCTGTTGTTGTTAAAGATGATAAATTAGCATGGCTTCGTGAAACTTTAGAGTGGCAAAGAAATACTGAAAATCCAGATGAATTTTTAAACACATTGAAAAAAGAATTATTTGAGGATGAGGTTCACGTATTTACTCCAAAAGGTGATATTAAAGTTTTACCTCGTGGAAGTACTCCTATTGATTTGGCTTATGCAATTCACGAACAAGTTGGGCATAGAATGATTGGTGCTAAAATAAATAGCAAAATGATGCCAATTATTACAAAATTGGAAAATGGTGATATTGTTGAAATTATCACATCAGATTCTGCTAAGGGACCAAGTAGAGATTGGCTTAAGTTTGTAAAAAGTAGTGGTGCTAAAACAAGAATTCAGCAATGGTTTAAAAAAGCACAAAGGGACGAGAACATTGAAAAAGGTAAAGATATTTTAGAAAAAGATATCAAAAAATTAGGAATGAAACATAGTGATTTGTTCAAACCTGAATGGGTTCAAATTGCTTTGGATAGATATAAATATAATTCAATTGATGATATGTATGCAAGTATTGGTTTTGGTGCTATTTCAGCTACTAAAATTATTGCTAGATTATTAGAGGAATATAGAAAAGAACATAAAGAAGAGGATTTGGAAAAAACAATTACTGAACTTGCTAATAAGAAAACTTTAACAAAACCATCAAGAACGGGTGTTATTGTGGAAGGCATTGATAATTGTTTAGTAAAACTTTCTAAATGTTGTAATCCTCTTCCTGGAGATCAAATTGTTGGTTATATAACTAAAGGTAGAGGTGTTTCTGTACATAGAGCTGATTGTGTTAATGTTAAGGATTTACTTTCAGATGAAGGTAGAATGATTGATGTTTATTGGGCTGAAGAAGCTAAAACTCATTATAGTGTTGAAATTGCTGTTTATGCTAATGATAGACAAGGTTTGCTTGCTGATGTTATTAAGGAAGTTACTGGTGCAAAATTTAATATTCTTGGTGTTAATACAAAGACTACTAAGGAGAGAATTGCTATTATTGATTTAACTATCGAACTTGAGAATTTGGAAGAACTGAAGAAAGTTATTAGAACGCTTAAGAGGGTGGATAGCGTCTATGACGTTAAGCGTAATAAGTAATGGCCCGAAAGATAATCATTGTTTGCGTTGATACATTTCAGTTTTAATTCTTGCAATGTATCAGCGTACGACTTGAAATATAATACTTCACGTACCTGGCAAAATAATAATTCTATTTCGAACGGAATAGTTTGAGAGTGATATAAAATTTACGAATGAGGAAGTGTAAAAATGATTTTAAAAACTTTAAAGTTACATATTGGTCATATGAATCTTGTGACTAATTGCTATATAATAGTTGATGAAGAAACTAAAGAAACTATGGTTATAGATCCTGGTGCAGAGCCAGAAAAAATTATAGAGATGCTAGATATTTTAGATGCAAAATTAAAATATATATTTTTAACACATTGTCATGCTGATCATATTGGAGCTGTTGATGCACTTAGAGATGCTAAAGGTGGAAAAATTTTAATAAGTAGAGATGATAGTACAGGTTTATATGATTCTTCTATCAGTTTAACTTATTATACGGAGACTCATAATCCAGAACTTGAGCCTGATTCAAGGGTAGACGATGGGGATTTGATTCATGTTGGAAATATAGAATTTAAAGTAATTGCAACACCAGGACATACTAAAGGAGGACTTTGTTTATATTGTCCTTCTGAGGAAATGATTTTTACGGGTGATACTATTTTTTCAGGATGTTGGGGAAGAACGGATTTACCTACTGGAAGCATGGAAGATATTATGGATTCAATTACTAGAAAAATTTTAGTTTTGCCGGATAATACAATTGTTTATCCTGGACATGGAAAATCCACAATGATAAAAGAAGAAAAACCTATATATTTAGAACTTAGAAAAAAAGATTATTAAGGAGTGAATAAAAATGATACAAAAACCAAAAGGAACTAAAGATATATTGCCAGATGAAGTTTTTAAGTGGCAATATATTGAAGAAAAGGTAAAGAAAATATTTGAAAATACTGGTATGAAAGAAATAAGAGTTCCTGTTTTTGAACATACAGAATTGTTTTCAAGAGGTGTTGGAGAAACTACTGATGTTGTTCAAAAGGAAATGTATACTTTTGAAGATAAGGGCGGTAGAAGTATTACTTTGAGACCAGAAGGAACTGCTGGTGTTGTAAGAAGTTATATAGAAAATGGTATGGCAAGTATGCCAACACCTATTAAATTATGGTATGAGATGGCTATGTACCGTTATGAGAATGTTCAAAAGGGACGTTTAAGAGAGTTTAGACAAATTGGTACAGAAATACTTGGAATATCAAGTTATTTAGCTGATGTTGAAGCTATTATGTTGGGTGTTAGAATATTCGAAGAATTAAATATTCCAAATGTTAAATTGAATTTGAATAGTATTGGTTGTCCTGAATGTAGAAAAAAATATCAGGACGCTTTGAGAGAATTTATAAGACCTAATTTAGATAAATATTGTGATACATGTAAAACAAGATATGAGAAAAATCCTATGAGAATCTTGGATTGTAAGGAAAAAAGATGTAAAGAAATGAATCAAGGTGCTCCTATAATATTAGATTATTTATGTGATGACTGCAGAGAACATTTTGAGAATGTAAAAACAATGCTTACAAAACTAGGTGTTGATTATGAAATTGATGCTGGAATTGTAAGAGGATTAGATTATTATACTAGAACTGTTTTTGAATTTGTTTCAGAAGATGATGGTTTAACAGTTCTTGGCGGTGGAAGATATGATGGGCTAGTGAAAGAAGTAGGTGGACAAGATACTCCAGCTGTTGGGTTTGCAATGGGAGTAGAACGATTACTTGAAGTTTTTGATAGATATAATAAAGATCTTATTAAAGAGAAAAGTATGGATTTATATATTGCAAATATTGGCGAAAAAGCAAATGATTTTGCTACTAAACTTGTTTTAGAATTGAGAAATGCTGGAGTGTTTGTTGAGAAAGATATTTGTGAGAGAAGCTTAAAAGCTCAATTCAAATATGCAGATAAGAATAATGCTAAATTTGTCTTAACTTTAGGTGATGATGAGGTTGAAGCTAAAAAGGCTAGAATTAAAAACATGCAAAATGGTGAAGAAGTTGAAATTGAATTAGATGCAGAAAATATAATTAAAGTTCTATTTTAAAATTTTACTCATATATTATATAAAGTAGATATATGAGGTTAAAATGGTTAATTTTAGAGTTATTAGAATAGGTGATATAGTAAAAAATCTAGTAAAAGTAGGAATACTAATTTTGTGTTTTATACTTTTTAATAGATTTTTTAGTGCTGTAAAACGAATCAATTTACAAGAATTTATTGAAAACAGAAAAAAAGAGTTTGAGGGAAAAACTTTTATTGAGTGTTTAGATGAAAATTTAAATGATGGAGTAGTTAAAGAAACAGTTGCTGAACAAAATTTGATTTCTAAAGAATTAGATTTTATTCCTGATAGGTCTATAAATGTTTTCAATGAAGATGAAGTATTAGAAACTCAAGGTGAAATTCAAACTGTTGGAAAGGTTGATAATGAAGTCCCCACTTTTGCTACAACACAAGTGGTTTCGGAACATAATAAAAAAGATATTTATAATGTTACATATTCTACAGTTCAAATTAGAAATCAGACTTCTTTTGAGTTAACACCAGAGATGCTAACACCAGATATTACCTTTGATAAGAGTAATATTGTTATTTTTCATACGCATACTAGTGAAAGTTATACTCCGTCAGAGGCGTATCCATATGTTGCTAGTGGGAATTTTAGGACACTTGATACGAATGCTAATGTTGTTGGCGTTGGAAATGAACTTACAAGTAGACTTAACAAGAAGAATATAAATGTTGTGCATGATACAACGTTTCATGATTATCCTGAGTATAATGGTGCATATACAAGATCTTTGCAGACTGTTCAAAATATATTAGCATCGACATCTGCGGATCTTGTTATTGATTTGCATAGAGACGCTATTGCTGATAGCAGTTATGGGCCAAGTGTTATGATTGGTGAAGAAAAAGCTGCACAACTTATGTTTGTTATGGGAAGTAGTGAAGGTGGATTGAGTCATCCAAATTGGATTAATAATCTAAAAATGGCAGTGAAAATTCAAGAGAAGGCAAATGAAATGTATCCTGGATTATTTAAGCCTATTTTGCTTAGTAAATATAGATATAACGAACATCTGGCGAAGGGATCTTGTATTATAGAAGTTGGTGCTACAGGGAATACTATGGAGGAATGTTTGACGAGTATGAAATATTTAGCTGAAGTAATTAATGCTATTGAATAAATAATTTATACTAAGTTGCAAAATGCCTTGATTAATAATATTTTTATAATTATAATAAAAGCAGTTAAAGGAGGAGATACAATGGTAAAATTTGATTTTAAAAATTCAAGTATTAATGAAAGAATGATATATGAGATGGAAGAGACGGTTCTTAAAAATCATGAGATATTGCACGCAAATCCTGATGATGATACACAATTTTTAGGATGGGTTAACTTGCCAGAAAATTATGATAAAAAAGAATTTGAAAGAATAAAGAAAGCAGCAAATAAAATTCAATCTGATTCAGATGTATTAATAGTTATAGGAATTGGTGGTTCTTATCTTGGAGCTAGAGCTGTTATAGAAGCTATTACAAATTGTTTTTACAATATGCTTCCTGCTAAAAAGAGAAAAACACCAATGATAGTATATGCAGGAAATAATTTAAGTCCAAATTATTTAAATGATTTATTAAATTTAATTGGTGAAAGAGATATTTCAATTAATGTTATTTCAAAATCTGGAACAACAACTGAACCTGCTATTGCTTTTAGAGTTTTAAGAGAGGCAATAGAAACTAAGTATGGAGTTGAAGAGGCTAAAAAGAGAATTTATGTAACAACAGATAAGAAAAAAGGTGCTCTTAAAGGATTAGCTGATGAAGAAAATTATGAAACATTTGTAATTCCTGATAATGTTGGTGGAAGATTTTCTGTTTTAACAGCTGTTGGATTATTACCTATTGCAACTGCTGGTGTTGACATTGATAAATTGATGCAAGGTGCTAAAGATGCAAGAGAAAAATATATGGATCCAAGTATTAAGTTTAATGATTGTTACAAATATGCGGTTGTTAGAAATCTTCTTTATAATTCTGGAAAGAAGATTGAAGTTCTTGCAAATTATGAACCACAATTACATTACTTCACTGAATGGTGGAAACAATTATATGGTGAAAGTGAAGGTAAAGATGGTAAAGGAATTTTCCCAGCTGGTGTTGATTTAACAACTGATTTACATTCAATGGGACAATACATTCAAGATGGCGAAAGACATTTATTTGAAACTGTTCTTGCTGTTGAAGAATCAAAATCTGATATTGTTGTAAAAGAGGATTCAGAGAATGTTGATGGTTTAAATTATTTAGCTGGTAAAGGATTAGATTATATAAATAAAAAAGCTATGGAAGGTACTATTGAAGCTCATGTTAGTGGAAATGTTCCTAATTTAAAAGTTACTATTGATAAGTTAGATGAGGAGAACTTAGGTCATTTAATTTATTTCTATGAAAAAGCATGTGCTATGTCTGGATTGATTTTAGGAGTTAATCCATTTAATCAACCTGGTGTTGAAGAATATAAAAGAAATATGTTTAGATTACTTGAAAAACCTGGATATTAATAGTTATGTGAGATAGTATATAAGACGGTTACAAATGTTTTTGTAACAGTTTTTTACTTTAATGATAAACCATCAGTTATACTGGGGATAGTTATATGTGGTAAGAAAATTTTCTGCATGAACAAAGATGTTACAATAAGTGTAAATGTTATTAATGTTTACTTTTGTTTTGTATTTTATTATGAATGCTTTGAAATGTGTGTTAAAGAGAAAGTGCTCATGCAGATTTGACGTGTATGTTATAATAGAAATATATCACATAGATTGGAGGTTTCTATTATGCGGAAATCTAAAAGGAAAATTAGAATTCTCATTATAATATTTTGTCTCATTTTTCTTTTTATCTTTAGATATGTTTCATTCTTTAACGGAGCTACAGTCAAAGCATATGAACATTTAGATTCAAATCTTGAAATTCATGTAATTGATGTTGGACAAGCGGAGTCTATTTTACTTGTTCAAGGCGAACATGCAATGTTGATTGATACTGGAAATATGTTTGATGGAAAAACAGTTACGAAGTATCTTAAAAGTAATGGCATCAATCGGTTAGATATGTTGGTTTTTACGCATTATCATGTTGACCATATGGGAGGAGCACATAAAGTTATTAGTTCTATAAATGTAGAAAAAATAATGTGCATGGATTGGAAGTATATTTCTACCTTTCAGGAAGCTTTTTGGTATACTGATATGCAAATTTCTAGGGTTACTAATAGCGTACTTCATGCAAAAAAAAATTCTATAGAATCTCCATATGAAAAAAATGGTGTTCTTAAATCTTTTAAATTTGGAGATGCTAATGTTGAAATTTTGTCTCAAGAAACTCATGCAAATATTGTTAATGACAAATCTTTGGTTATGAAAGTAACTTATGGTGATGTTTCTGCATTATTTACTGGTGATAGCCAGAATGAAGTGGAAAATTATTTGCTTGAAGCAGAGATGGATATTTCGGCTGATATTTTAAATGTTGGCCATCATGGAAGTAAAACATCTACAAGTATGGATTTTTTAGAGGCTGTTAATCCAAGGTATGCATTAATTAGTTGTGGTGAAGATAATGCTTATGCTCATCCTAATTCTTTTGTAATTAAGAAATTAGAGAAGAAAAATGTTTCTATTTACAGAACGGATACGGATGGTTCGATTGTTGTGGTTACTGATGGAACAAAAGAGGGAATCGAAGTCAAGAAAATGGGAAAATAATGAGAATTCGAGCTTAAGGCTGTGTATGAAATGTTGCACACAGCTTTTTTCTATGTTAGTATTATATGAGTAAATTAAAATTAGATAGAGGAAAAAATGAATTATACAATTATAAATGGCGCTGTTGAATTCGGTGCTGAAACAATTTTAGAAGAAGTGAATTTTGAAATAAAAGGTAAAGACAAGATTGCAATTGTTGGTAGAAATGGTGCAGGTAAGTCTACTCTTTTAAAAGCTATTATTAATAATGATATGTTTTCTGAGGGAATTGGTGACGAGAAGTTTAGTATTTATAAGGAAGGTACACCTGTAATTGGCTATTTAAAGCAGATTGAGTTTGAAGACGATTCTATTACAATGCTTGATGAGATTTTGAAGGTGTATAAGCCAATAATTGATTTAGAAAATAAGATTCAGAAATTAGTTGAGAAAATGCAAACAGATAAGTCTGAGGAGATTGCGGTTGAGTATTCTAAAGCTATGGATAGGTATGAATTTTTAGATGGTTATACATACAAAAAAGAGTATGAGACAGTTATTAATAAATTTGGATTTTGTGCTGATGATAAACTAAAAAAGATTTCTGAGTTTTCTGGTGGTCAGAGAACCAAGATTGCGTTTATGAAGTTGCTTTTAAGTAAGCCGGATATTTTACTTTTGGATGAGCCTACAAATCATTTAGATGTTTCTACAATTGAGTGGTTAGAAGGGTATTTGAGAAATTATCCGAGAGCTGTTGTAATAGTTTCACATGATAGAATGTTTTTAGATAAGATTGTTAATAAGGTTTATGAGATTGAATATGGAGCAATTACGAAGTATACTGGAAATTATGCTGATTTTGAAAGACAGAAAAAAGTCAATTATGAGAAACAATTGAAGGATTATGAGTATCAACAGGCTGAGATAAAGAGGTTGATGAGAGTTGTCGAGAGATTTAGATATAAAGCTTCTAAGGCTAAAATGGCTCAGGCTAAGTTGAAACAGATAGAGCATATGGTTAAAGTAAAAGAACCTAGTAAGTATGATTTGACTACGTTTAAAACAAATTTTGTGTTAGAAAAAGAAAGTGGAAGAGATGTTTTGCATGTTAAAGATTTAGAGATTGGATATGATAGCACGATTCAGAAGATTTCATTTGATTTATATAGAGGTCAAAAACTTGGCGTGATTGGTGAGAATGGAATTGGTAAGTCAACATTACTTAAAACTATTGTTGGAACGATTGAAAAGCTTGGTGGTGAGTTTGAGTTTGGACATAATGTTCAAGTTGGTTATTTTGATCAGCAGATGGCTTTACTTGATTCTGAGAAGACGGTTTTTGATGATTTTGCTACTGAGTTCCCAAGTTTGACTACAACAGAGATTAGAAATTCTTTGGCAGCATTTATGTTTTATGGTGAAGATGTTTTTAAGAAAATTAGCATGCTTTCTGGTGGCGAAAAGGTTCGATTAGAACTTGCCAAAATTTTGAAGAAGGGACCTAATTTACTTATATTGGATGAGCCTACAAACCATATGGATATTGTTGGTAAAGAGAGTTTGGAGAGGTTACTTGAGGAATACAAGGGAACAATTTTGGTTGTTTCACATGATAGATTTTTTATAAATAAAGTTACTGATTCTTTGCTTGTGTTTTCTAAGCAGGGTGTTAAGTTTTTTGATGGTTCTTATGAGAAATACGAAGAGGAAAGAATTGAGGAACAGACGGAGAAGGTTCAGGCAGTGAAGAAGGAGAAGAGTTCTAATAATTTGTATTTGCAGCAGAAGGAACAGGCTAGAAAGGACGCTAGGATTAAGAAGATTGAGAAAGAGATTGATGCGAATGATAAGCAGATTACAGATTTGAAGTTGGAGCTTCAGAAGGAAGAGGTTTATACAAATTACGAGAAATTGACTGAGGTTCAGGGACAGATTGAGGTGCTTGAGGAGAAGAATAATGGTTTGATGGAAGAGTGGGAGTCACTTGAGGGTTGACTGTGAAAAAAGGTCTTTTTAATGAGACCTTTTTTTAGTGCGTGGTATCTAATTAATGCAGGTAAATTTTAGAAAAACATTGTATTCTGATTTTGATGTGGTATTATATTAATGGGCTATGTATTTTTTGAAAGGAGGAGAGCGTTCTCGATATAGATAAAATATTTCTTTTAAAATAGTAAGAAATAATAAATATAAAAGGGGAATTTTCTGATGAAAGAAGTAAAAAAATATTTAGATTTGCCATATAATTATATTATTCAGCCGATTAATGATGAGAGTGGTTTTTATTATTATGCAAGGGTTTTGGAATTTGATGGGTGCAAGAGTACAGGGAATACTGAGAAAGAGGCTTATGAAAACCTTAAAGATGCAATGAAAGGTTGGATTGAGGCAAAACTTGAGGGAGGCTTTGAGGTTCCGTTACCAATTAATAAAAATGAAATATAAAAAAGGATTAGTAGTAGAGAAAATTTGTTATTTTTTCTTGATAATATTTGATATAATAAATATGTGATTGGAAAGGTGGGATTTATTATGCAAAGAGAAATAATGGTTAAAGAGCTTGAAATTGACGAAGTTTCTGAAATGCTAGAAAAAAGCGAAGAACAATATAAAAATGGAAAGACATATAAAGCAAGAACTGTATTTGAAGAACTAAGAAAAAAATATGGATATTAAAAAATTATATTGTGTTATATAAGGTAAATATAAAATGTGAAGAAGTAATAATTTATAAGGTTTTATATGAGGGAATGGATTATTTAAAATAGGCATATCGAAAGATATGTCTATTTTTTGCTTATTTTTCAACTTTTTCTTGCAATTCCTACTAAAATGGTAGTATAATAGATAATGTTGGAGGAAATAATATGAAAGTATCAAGTAAAGGAAGATATGCTCTTCGTATAATGATAGATTTAGCGATGAATGATAATGGAAATTTTATTTCTCTTAAAGAAATTGCTGAGAGAAATGGAATGTCTATGAAGTATTCTGAACAAATTGTGTCTATGCTTAATAAGGCAGGTTATTTACAGACTGCTAGGGGAAATAATGGCGGTTATAAATTGAATAGAAAGCCTGAAGAGTATAAGGTTGGTGATATTCTTAGAGCGTCAGAGGGAGATTTAGCGCCTATTGTTTGTTTAGAGGAAGATGGTGCCTGCGATAGAAAGGATAAGTGTATTACTTTTTCTTTTTGGGAAGGTCTTGATAAGGCTATTAATGATTATGTTGATAGTAAGACTTTGGCGGATTTGATAAGAAAATAGTATTCCTATTGACTAGGTAGGAAATAGATGATATAATTCCTACTGCGTTAGTATGAAAATGAGAAAAATTATAGATTAATTAAAGGAGTTATTTTAATGAAGACATTATTAGACATTAAAGATTTATATGTAAATGCAGGAGAAAAGCAAATTTTAAAGGGACTTGATTTACAGGTTAATAAGGGTGAAATTCATGTTATTATGGGACCTAATGGCGCTGGAAAATCTACTCTTGCTAATGTTATTTTAAATAATCCAGAGTATACAAAAATATCAGGTGCGATTGAATTTGAAGGTGAAAATATTAATGATTTAACTACTGATAAGATTGCTAAAAAGGGTGTGTTTATGTCTTTCCAATCTCCTGAGGAGATTCCAGGGATTTCTAATATGAACTTTTTAAAATATGCTAAGGGAAAAATTACAGAGAAACCTGTTAGAATTTTTGAATTTAAGAAACAGGTTATGCAATATGCTGAAGAATTGAATATGAACCCTAAATTGGTTGAGAGAAATTTGAATGTTGGTTTTTCTGGTGGAGAAAAGAAGAAAAATGAGATTCTTCAAATGCTTGTATTAGAGCCAAAACTTGCTATTCTTGATGAAACTGATTCTGGTCTTGATGTTGATGCGATTAGAACTGTTTCAAAGGGAATTGAAATGTATAAATCTGATGAGAATGCGGTTGTTATAATCACTCATAATACTCGTATTTTACAATACTTAGACGTTGATTTTGTTCATGTTTTAGTTGATGGTAAGATTGTTAAGACTGGAAATGCTGATTTGGCTAAGACTATTGAAGAGAATGGATATGAAGAATATAAGAGAAAAGAGGACTAATTTTTATGTCAGAAAAGACTAGAGTAGAAGATATAAATAGAAATATATATGATATAAAAAATGTGGATGATTATGATTTTAAGATGCAGAAGGGTTTGAACAGAGAAATCGTTACTGAGATTTCTAAGATGAAGAATGAGCCGGATTGGATGCTTAAGATTAGATTAGATGCTTTGGAAATGTATAATAAATTGGAACTTCCTACTTGGGGACCGGATTTGTCTGATTTGAAAATGGACGAGATTGCAACTTATGTTAGACCTAAATCTGGATTGAATACTAATTGGGATGATGTTCCGGAAGATATAAAAAACACTTTTGATAAGTTAGGTATTCCTGATGCTGAGAAGAAGTCCCTTTCAGGGGTTGGTGCTCAATATGATTCAGAAGTTGTTTATCACAGCATAAAGGATGAATTAATTAAGCAAGGTGTTGTTTATACTGATATGGAGAGTGCGGTTAGAGATTATCCTGAGATTGTTAAGGAACATTTTATGAAGTGTGTTCCTATTAGTGATCATAAGTTTGTTGCTTTACATGCTGCTGTATGGTCTGGTGGTTCGTTTGTGTATGTCCCAAAGGGCGTTAAGGTTGATATTCCTTTGCAATCTTATTTTAGATTGAATTCACCTGAGTCTGGTCAGTTTGAACATACTTTGATAATAGTTGATGAGGGGGCAAGTTTACATTTTATTGAAGGTTGTTCAGCTCCTAAATACAATAAGGTAAATTTACATGCTGGTTGTGTTGAGTTATATGTTAAGGATGATGCGTATTTACGTTATTCAACAATTGAGAACTGGTCAAAGAATATGATGAATTTGAATACAAAGAAAGCTTTAGTTGGGAAAAATGCTCAGATTGATTGGGTTACAGGTTCTTTTGGATCTAAGGTTTCGATGTTGTATCCAATGAGTATTTTGAACGGAGAGAATGCAAAGACTGAATATACTGGTATTACTTTTGCTGGTAAAGGTCAAAACTTAGATACTGGTTTTAAGGTGGTTCATAATGCTCCAAATACATCTTCAGTTGTAAATTCTAAATCAATTTCTAAAGCTGGGGGTTCTTGTACGTATAGAGCTTTGGTTAGAATTGATGAGAATGCAAAGAATTCAAAATGTAGTGTAAGTTGTGAGTCTTTAATGCTTGATGATATTTCAAGATCAGATACTATTCCAGTTAATGATATTAGGACTGATGAAGTTGAGTTTTCTCATGAGGCTAAGATTGGTAAGATAAGTGATAAAGAGATTTTCTATTTAATGAGTAGAGGACTTTCTGAGGAAGATGCAAAGGCTATGATTGTTAGAGGTTTTGCTTATCCTATTTCAAAAGAGTTGCCTGTTGAGTATGCTGTTGAGATGAATAATTTAATAAACTTAGAATTGGAGGGAAGTATTGGATAATGGAAAAAGTTGTTGTAAATGAAACACCTATTAGGACATCTAGAAATTTTAGAATTAATAATATAGTGTTAGAAAATATTGATTTGCCTGAAAATTCAAATAAGTTTGAGAATGTTGAGATTAAAAAGAATAGCTGTGAGGTTTCAGAGGTCAAGCCTGACGTGAAGATGGTTTATGGCATGAGCAAGGTTTTTGAAGAGAACATTGAGAAAAATTATAATAGTTCTTTGAAAATTGTTGCTGATAAAAAGGACGATGTTCAAATTGATTTTTGCTTTGATGATGACAATTTGGTATTGTCTAATTATTTAGAGATTGAGGCTAAAAGTAATTTGAATGTTGTTATTAGATATGTTTCTAATACTGAAAAACAGTGCTTTCATAATGGTATTTTGAAGTTGAATGCTAAAAATGGTTCAAAAGTGAATGTCGCTGTTATTAATTTATTGAATAATGTTTCTTTGAATTTTGAGGCTATTGAGAATGCTTTTGAAGATGGTGCGGATGTTAATTATACAATTATTGATATTGGTGCAAAGACTAGTGTTTCTAATTATTATTCTAATATGGTAGGACAAGGTTCAAAAAATGATTTGAAGACTATTTATTTAGGAACAGATGAGCAAGTTAAAGATATTAATTATATTGCAGAGCTTAGAGGAGAAAAAACTGATATTAATATTGATGTACAAGGAGCTTTGAAGAATCATAGTAAAAAGAATTTTAAAGGTACAATAGATTTTAAGAAAGGCTGTAAAAAAGCTGTTGGTGATGAGAATGAGTATTGCATGCTTTTGACAGATGATTCAAAATCAATTGCGTTGCCAATGCTTTTATGTACTGAGGATGATGTTGAAGGAAATCATAGTACTGCATCTGGAAAAGTTGATGCAGAAGAACTTTTCTATATTATGTCTAGAGGGATTGGATATAATGATGCAATAAAGCTGATTGTAAAATCTAGATTTAATAAGATATTAGAAAGAATAATAGATGAAGAATTAAGAACAGAAATTTTGGAAGAAATAGATAGGAGATTGGATTAATGGATTTTAGAGATGATTTTCCGATTTTTAAGAATAGAGATATTGCATATTTAGATAGTGGTGCGACTGCTCAAAAACCTCAAATGGTTATTGATGCAATAGATAATTTTTATGATAAGTTTAATGCGAATCCTCATAGAGGTGCGTATACTTTGAGTATTGAAGCTACTGCTATGTATGAAGATACAAGGGCTAAGATTGCAAAGTTTATAAATGCAAGACATGCTGAAGAAATTATTTTTTCAAAGAATGCGAGTGAAAGTTTGAATTTGCTTGCTTATTCTTATGGTTTAGATAATTTGAAAAAAGGTGATGATGTTGTTATTTCTATTATGGAACATCATTCTAATTTGGTTCCTTGGCAATTTGTTACTCAAAAAACTGGTAGTGAATTGAAGTATATGTATATTAATGACGAGTTTGAACTTTCAAAAGAAGAGATTGAAAGTAAGATTACTGATAATACTAAAATAGTTGGAATTACTCATGTTTCAAATGTTTTGGGAACTATAAATAATGTTAAAGAAATAATAAAGTATGCTCATAAAAAAGGTGCTATTGTAATTGTTGATGCTTCTCAAAGTATTCCTCATATGAAGATTGATGTTCAAGATTTGGATGCTGATTTTCTTGTATTTTCTGGACACAAAATGTTTGCTCCTCTTGGAATTGGTGTTTTATATGGTAAGAGAGAGTTACTAAATAAAATGAATCCATTTTTAATGGGTGGAGATATGATTGAGTATGTTCATGAACAAAGCACAACATTTGCGCCACTTCCAAATAAGTTTGAAGCTGGAACTCAAAATGTTGAGGGTGTTGTTGGTTTAGGTGCTGCTATTGATTATATTAATAGTATTGGATATGATAAGATTCAAGAACATGATAGAGAAATTGTTGATTATGCTCGTGAAAAATTACTTAAGCTTGATTATTTAGATTTGTATATGACGCCTAATGCTGAAAATCATTCTGCTGTTATTTCTTTTAATATAAATGGAGTTCATCCTCATGATGTTGCAAGTATTTTGGATTCTGAAAATGTGTGTGTTAGATCTGGAAATCATTGTGCACAACCACTTATGAGATTCTTAGGAATTGATTCAACTTGTAGAGCAAGTTTTTATGTGTATAATACAAAAGATGATATTGATAGATTAGTTGCTGGAATTGAGAAGGCATATAAGATGTTTGAAAAATATATTAATAGGTAGGATATTAAATTGGATAATTTAGATGAATTGTATAATGATATTATAATGGAACATAGTATGAATTCTTATAATAAGAAAAAGCTTGATGGTGCTGAGTTTTCAGAGATTGGTCATAATCCTAATTGTGGTGATGAGATTACTTTGGAGATGAAATTAGATGGAAATGTGATTTCTGATATGGCTTTTTCTGGTCATGGGTGTGCGATTTCTCAAGCTTCTACATCTGTTATGATTGATACATTGAGAGGAAAAACTATTGATGAGGCAAAAGATATAATTAAAACTTTTATTGAGATGATTAAAAGAGAAATTACTGATGATGCTGAACTTGAAAAACTTGAGGAGGCTATTGCTTTTAAGAATGTTTCTAATATGCCTGCTAGGGTTAAGTGTGCTTTGCTTGCTTGGCACACGTTAGAGGATATGATTGAGAAGGGCGAAACTGACGGAAAAATTTCTTCATCTTGTTGTCATTAAGATGTTTAGTTAAGAAATTTTAAAGCTGTCATAAGAAGGGATTTTTAAATGGAAGAAAAGAGAGTTCTACTTGGAATGAGTGGAGGTGTTGATAGTTCTGTATCTGCACTTCTTTTAAAAGAACAAGGGTATGAAGTAATTGGAACGACTATGGAGCTGTTTGCTGGAAGTAGTTGTTGTAATACGAATACATATATTGATGCAAAAAATGTTTGTAATCAGATTGGTGTTCCTCATTTTATTTATAATTTTAAAGATGAATTTAAAAAGTATGTAATTGATGATTTTATAAATTGTTATTCTAATTGTTTGACTCCAAATCCTTGTATAGAGTGTAATAAGTTTATGAAGTTTGGACTTATGTATGAGAAGGCTAAGGAACTTGGCTGTGAATATATTGCGACAGGTCATTATGCTAAAACAGAGTATAGTGAGAAGTATGATAGATGGGTTCTTAAGAAGTCTAAGGCTGGAAAGAAAGATCAGAGCTATGTTTTGTGGAATATTCCAAAGAATTTAGTAGAACATATTGTGTTTCCTTTGGCTGATTTTGAAAGTAAAGATGAGATTAGAAAAATTGCTAAAGAGAATAATTTGAAAACGGCCAATAAGCCTGATAGTGAAGATATATGTTTTATTCCTGATGGAAACTATAAAAGATTTCTTGAGGAAAATTCTAATTTGAAGCCTAAGAAAGGCAATATTGTTCATGTGAATGGTACTGTTTTAGGAAAACATAATGGACTTTATAATTATACTATTGGTCAAAGAAAAGGACTTGGAATTTCGTATAAGGAGCCTTTGTTTGTAGTTGGTTTTAATAGGGCTAAGAATGAGGTTATTGTTGGAGAAAAAGAGTATATTTATAAGACGGAAATGATTGTTAAAAATATTAATTTGTTGCTTGTTGACAAGATTGAGGACTCTATGAAGGTTTCTGTTAAAACAAGATATTCTAGCAAAGAAGAGATGGCTACAATTGAGATGGTTGATGAGGATACTATAAAGGTAGTTTTTGAGAATCCTGTTGCTAGAATTACGCCTGGACAGTCAGCTGTGTTTTATTTGGATGACATTGTTGTTGGCGGTGGAAAAATTGTTTAGATGATTAAAGCGTTTTGCATGATATTTTTTTTCGACATTTTTTGATATTGCTGGTCAAATATGTAGCAAAAAAATATATTTGTGGTATAATAATAACATTGTGGGGGATAAAATTTATAGAAGAATGGGGAGTATTATGTTTTTCGCAAAACCCGGTGAATATAAGGCTTGTGGATTGTTTACACCAGAGCATTTTGCTTTAATTGTTGCAACTTTTTTATGTGTTGGGATTGCACTAAAAAAAACAGTTCATAAGAGTAAAGAGGAAGTTTATAAAATTATAAAAAATTTAACTATTATTTTATGGGCTTTAGAAATTTTTAAAATATTATACACATTGCAAGATGTAAAAATTACTAATGTTAAAGAGTGGATGCCTTTATATTATTGTAGTCTACTATTATATGCTGGCTTTTTGAGTTCTTTTACAAGAGGACATTTTAGGCGAGCTGGCGATGTGTTTTTAGCAACAGGCTCAATAGTTGGTGGATTGGTATTTATTTTATTTCCAACGACTTCTTTACCAACATATCCAGCATTTCATTTTATAAGTATTCATAGTTTCTTTTTCCATGGAACTATGGTGTATTTGACTTTACTAATAAATAAAACTCATTATATTGAATTAGAGAAAAAAGACATAATTTATTTTGCTAGCCTTGTTGGTATTATTTGTTTGTTGGCTTTAATTGTTAATGCGGAATTTAATAGTAATTTGATGTTTATATCAAAAAATTTCCCAAATACACCAATTGAATTTATATATGATGCAACTGGTAGATGGTTTACGCCACTTATGATTTTGGGGCAAATGTTTTTACCATTTTATGTGGTATATGGGGTTGTTAAAAAGTTCGAATCAATTAAAAGTGAACGTAGAGAATTAGCTGAAAAAGAGGCTTAGAGAAAAATCAATTAGGTTTAATTAAAATCTAATTGATTTTTTATATGTAATATTTTCTTTACATTAAAAATTATTAGTGATAGTATTATTATGTTGTAAGGGGAAGAAAATGAAGTTGCTAATATAAAAAATGATGAAAAGAATGTCGATTTTATTTGAATTAAAGGATTGATAATAATAATATTATTATAAATTAAAATTTATAGGAGGAGTTTTTAAAATGAAAAACAAAAAAATTATAATTGCAATTGTTATTATATTAATATTGGTTGCAGCTGCTGTTGCTGGAGTTTTAATCTTAAAACCTTTTGATAAAAAAGATGATGATAAAGATGAAAAAACAAATACAGCTAAAGTAGAAGAAAAAAATGATGAAGAAAAAGAAGAGGATGTTGATTATGAAGCAATTCTAGAGAAATTTCTAGTAGCATGTGCTTCTGAAGATGATATGAATGATTTCGTAGATGAATATGCTGATATAAAATCAATGTATGTAGCTGACAAAATTGATGAACCATCAGAATTTGAGGATGAATACAAGAAAACTAAAGCAGAAGATTGTGAAGATTATGCTGATGATGTAAAAGAAGTATATTCTAGTTTTGTTAGTGAAGATACTGAATTAACATTAAAGAAAGTTGGAAAAGCAACTAAAATGTCTGAAATTGGAATAGATATGTGGAGTGATGTAAGATTTACAGTTGAAAGTGATGGTGAAACTCTTGAATTAGCAGCTATTTTCTGCGGTGATAAATTAGTATTAATTTCTGATGAAGATACTGTAGATTCTTTATATGAAAATTTAAAGGAAGAAGAAGAAAATGTAACTAATACATCAAAAAATACTACTAATGATACATCAAATAATACAACAAACAAAACGTCAAATAAAACTTCAAATTCATCTTCAGATGATGAAGAAGAATAAAATATAATATTTTGATTTGAATAAAATTGAAAATAAGAAAGAAGCAATGTCAATATGATGCTGCTTCTTTTTTATCTTGACATATACCCTATGGGGGTATATAATCCTGGCTGAGGTGATAAGAATATGCCATGTGGTAAATGTGAGAAAAGTCAAATGTGTCAAAAATCCACACATAGAACAGATGAAGAAAAAAAGAGGCTTACTAAAAGGCTTAATATTATTGAAGGTCAAGTAAGAGGTGTAAAACAGATGATTGAAAATGATAGATATTGTGATGATGTTTTAACTCAATTATCTGCAATAAATAAGGCTTTAGAAAGTTTAGAAAATTCAATTTTAGAAAGTCATATAGCAACTTGTGTGACTTATAAAATTCAATCTGGCAATTTAGATATAATTGAAGAAGTTATGGATTTAATAAAAAGATTAAGATAAGGAAAGATTATAAATGTGGTTGATAATTAATCAATCATAAAATTAAGAAGGAAGGTATTTATTATGGAAAATATTGAATTAAGAATTGAGGGAATGCATTGTACAGGATGTAGTGCAAGACTACAAAAGGTTTTGTCTAATTTAGATGGTGTATCAAATGCAGAAGTAAGTTTTGAAAAAGGTATGGCTAATATAGAATTTAATAAAGAAATAATTACATTAGATGAAATAAAGAATGCTATTGTTGATAGTGGTTTTGAAGTGGAATAAAAGGAGAAAACTGTTTTGAAGAAGGTTTTATTAAAAATTGGTGGAATGACTTGTAGTGCTTGTTCAAGCGGATTAGAAAAATATTTAAATAAACAGGATGGAATTAAAGTTGCTAGTGTTAATTTGGTTATGAACAACGCAAGTATTGAATATGATGATGATAAATTAAAGTTAGCTGATGTAGAGAAATTTGTTGACAAAGCTGGGTTTGAAAGTCTTGGAATTGATAATTTAGAAAGTGAAGAGAAAAGAAAGTCAGGAGAAAAAATAAAATTATGGTTAATTTCAATCTTTTCAATTTTGACTTTATATATATCTATGGCTCATATGATTGGGTTGCCTGATATTCCTTTTTTGAGTATGATGACTCATCCATTGAATTACGCAGTTTCATTGTTAGTTTTAACAATGGTTGTATTAGGATTAGGATATGATGTTTTAAAAAATGGAGTTAAAAATTTAATTCATGGAACACCTAATATGGATACATTAGTTACTATTGGTGTTTTAGCAAGTTTTATTTATAGTGTTTATGGTACAATTAATATTACACTTGGTAGAATGGAGTTTGTACATTCACTTTATTTTGAATCTTCTGCTGTGGTACTGTTTTTTATTAAAATAGGTAAATATGTTGAGGGGATAAATACGGATAAAACTAAGGAGGCTCTTCAGGAATTAATGAGCATTACACCTAATTCTGCAACTATTGAAAGAAATGGTAAAGAAATGACTGTGACATTAGATGAGATTGAAAAAGGTGATATTGTTGTTTGCAAACCTGGAGAAAAAATTGCAGTTGATGGAACAGTAATTGATGGAAATTCACATATTAATGAGTCATTTATAACTGGCGAAAGTATTCCTGTAAAAGTTGAAAAAAATTCTAAGGTTATTGCTGGAAGTATAAATTGTGATGGAGCAATAAAGTACGAGGCTGAGAAAATTGGTAAAGAATCAACAGTGTCTGAAATTGTAAAGATGGTTGTGGAAGCTACAAATGCAAAAGCTCCTATTTCTAAGGCTGCTGATAGGGTTAGTAGCGTTTTTATCCCAATAGTAATAACAATCGCAATAGTTACTTTTATAATATGGTTAATTTTAGGAAAAGATTTTGCTTTTGCAATTAATACTTTTGTTACTGTATTAGTTGTTGCTTGTCCATGTAGTTTAGGTCTTGCTACACCTTTAGCAATTGTTATTTCTTCAGGTGTATGCAGTCGAAAAGGTATTTTAGTCAAAAATAGTGAGAGTTTGGAAAATGCACATAAAGTAAAAACTATTGTGTTTGATAAGACTGGAACTTTAACTAAAGGAACTTTAAGCGTTTCTAAAATTTATAATTATAGTGAGCTTAGTGATGATGAACTTTTATCTATTTGTGCAAGTGTTGAGAAAAAGTCTGAACATCCAATTGCAAGGGCTATTATTGAAGAGGTAGAATATAGAAAAATAAAATTACAAGAAATATCAGATTTTAAGGCTATTTCTGGACAAGGTGTATCTGCAAAGGTTGATCAATACGAAGTTTTAATTGGGAATAGAAAATTGATGGAACAAGCCAATATTGCTATACAAAAAGATGATTCGGAAGAATTAATGAATGACGGAAATAGTATTTTATTTATTGGTTTAAATGGAAAATTGGCTGGTTTAATTGGAGTAAAAGATGTTGTAAAAGAAAACGTTGTAGATGTGATTGCAAAATTGAAAAAAAGAAATATTAATGTTGTTATGCTTACAGGTGATAATGAAAAAACTGCAAAGAAAATAGCAGAATCTATTGGTATTGATAATATAATTGCTAATGTCATGCCAAAACAAAAAGCCGAACAAATCGATAAGTTTAAAAAAGATGGACTTGTTATGATGTGCGGAGATGGAATTAATGATAGTGTTAGTTTAGTAAAAGCTGATATTGGTGTTTCAGTTTCTTCTGGTACTGATATTGCAATGGATTCTGCACAAGTTGTTATTATGAATGATAATTTGGAGAGAATTAATGATTTGATTGATATTAGTGCAAAGACTATTAGAAATATTAAACAGAATCTATTTTGGGCATTTTTCTATAATGTTTGTATGATTCCATTTGCAATGGGAGTTTTTAAAAATATAGGATTAAGTATGAATCCTATGTTAGCTGCTTTAGCTATGACATTAAGTAGTTTGTTTGTTGTTTTAAATGCACTTAGATTACGAGGAATAAAATAATAAATATATTAATGAAAAGGAGTAATGAATATGATAAATAGAGATGAGGCGTGGAATCTTTTAAGAGAATATAATCAAGAGAGTTTTCATTTAAGACATGCATTAACTGTTGAAGGAGTAATGAAATATTTTGCTAAAGAATTAGGCTATGAAAATGAAGAAGAATTTTGGGGAATTGTTGGTTTATTACATGATTTAGATTTTGAAAAATATCCAGACGAGCATTGTCAAAAAAGCCAAGAAATAATGAAAGAAAAAGGTTTAGATGATAGATTAATTCGTGCAACAGCAAGCCATGGATATGGTATTCGTGTTGATATAAAACCAGAACATGAAATGGAGAAGGTTTTGTTTGCAACTGACGAACTTACTGGACTTATTGGTGCTGTTGCGATTATGAGACCTTCAAAAAGTACAAAGGATTTGGAAGTAAAATCTGTTAAAAAGAAATTTAAAACTGAAAAATTTGCAGCAGGTTGTTCTAGAAAAGTTATATTAGATGGTGCTGAAATGTTAGGCTGGGAGTTGGATGAACTTATTGAGAAGACAATTCTAGCAATGAGAAGTTGTGAAGATGAAATAAATGAAAAAATGGAAACTTTATAGAAAGGAATAATTGAAATGAATCAATTTTCAAGAACAGAACTTTTAATTGGAAAAGATGGAGTGAAAAAATTACATAATGCAAAGGTAGCAGTATTTGGAGTTGGAGGTGTAGGTTCTTTTGTAGTTGAAGGGCTTGTTAGAGCTGGTGTAGGAAACTTTATTTTAGTTGATGATGATGAAGTGTGTTTAACTAATTTAAATAGGCAGATACATGCTACAAGAAAGACTATTGGAAAGTATAAAGCTGATTTAATGGAAGATAGAATTTTAGAAATTAATCCAGATGCGAAAGTGGAGGTATTTAAGGAATTTTTTATGCCTGATTCAGAAGTAAAAATACTTGATGAAAGTGTTGACTATATTGTTGATGCAATAGATACTGTTACAGGTAAAATAGAACTTGTTATGCAGGCAGATAAATTAAATATTCCAATTATGTCTGCAATGGGAACTGGAAATAAACTTGATCCAACTAGATTTGAAGTAACTGATATTTATAAGACGAGTGTTTGCCCTTTGGCAAAAGTTATGAGAAAAGAATTGAGGTCAAGAGGTATAAAAAAATTAAAAGTTGTTTATTCAAAAGAAGAGCCAATAAAACCATATGAGAGTGCAGAGAATAGTTGCAAAAATCATTGTGTTTGTCCTCCGGGAGCTAAGAGAACTTGTGCTGTTAAAAATCAAGTACCTGGAAGTATTTCTTTTGTACCAAGTGTTGCAGGTATGATTATTGCTGGGGAAGTTATAAAAGATTTGATAAAGGAATAAGAAGTTAACATAATTGAAAAAAGCCTCCAAATGTGATATAATATATAAGCAGACGCTTTAGGATGGAGGTTGATATTTTGAGACACCATAGAATAAACGTAACTATATTCTTATGCGTAGCTTGTTTAATTTTGGGAACGGTTTGTACTCCTAAACAAGTAAATGCAAAGGAAGCTGACGTAGCAAAAGATGTGATTACAGCTACTGATAGCGCCTCAAAGGAAACTTTAAGTCAAGTTGGACTTTTTTCTTCTTTTTCAAATGCTAATATTTTGATGTTTAACCAAGTCTTAAAAGAGCAACAATTAAGTTTGGAAAAGCAACAAGATAAACTTAAAAAAGAGGAAAAGGAACAAGAAGCAAAAAAGCAAGAAGAAGTTAAAAAAGGTTGGACACATGAATTTCATGTTACAGCATATTGTGGATGTTATTCTTGTAGTGAAGGGTATGGAACCCAAACTAGTACAGGCGTAACTGCCGAGGCTGGTAGGACTATAGCGGTGGATCCGGATGTTGTTCCGTATGGATCTAAAGTTCAAATAAATGGTCATACATATGTTGCAGAAGATTGTGGAGGTGCAATTAATGGGTATGACATTGACATTTATATGGATGAGCATAGTTCAACTGATCGCTTTGGATCACAATATATTGTGTGCACGGTTTATACTAAGTAAAACAAAAGAGTCTGCTTCTTAAGAGAACTTATGGATTTTTTCGATAAGTTCTCTTTTTTTCGGAATAGTATGACATTTTCTTTAAAATTTAATAGTATATATTGGGTGAATTTTATGAAATTAGGATTATGTTTGGCTCGGTGGAGGAGTCAAAGGATTTGCTCATATAGGTGCTATAAAAGCTTTAGAAGAGGCAAATATAAAATTTGATTATATTGCTGGAACGTCGTCAGGTAGCATTGTTGCAGCATTATATGCAGTTGGCTATTCTACTGATGAAATATATGCTATTTTTATTAAGCATATAAAAGATATTAGGTATATTGATTTTGAAAATATAAAAAGAATTGCAAAAGATTTTGTGACAGGAAATGGATTAAGGATTGATGGACTAAATAGTGGCAAGGTTATTAAAAAGTTAGTGGATAAATATTGCTTGAAAAAAGGTGTTACTAATATTAATCAAATTAAGATGCCACTAGTCATTCCAGCAGTCAATTTGTGTACAGAAGAGTTATATGTTTTTTCAAATAATATAATTGAAAATAGAAGCAGAGATATTAAGTATGTAAATGATATTAGTGTTGGTACAGCGGTACAGGCTAGTTGTAGTTATCCAGGAATTTTTTCACCGTGTAGATTTAATGATGATTTACTAGTAGATGGCGGAATTGCCGAAAATTTACCATGGAGAGAATCTAAAAAATCTGGTGCTGATAAAGTTGTAAGTATTGTATTTGTTGATAGGGATAAGAAAAAATGTGATAACATTTATGAAGTACTGAATAAGTCTTTTTCAATTTTGTGTTCTGAACTTGCTAATTATGAATGGGATGGTACTGATTATTTATTAAAATTATATATGCCTAAAGTTGGTTTATTAGCTAAAGGAAGGCAAAAAGAATTGTATGAATTAGGGTATAAACAGACTAAAGATAAAATTTCTGACATTGTTAGAAGTTTAAAAAATTAGATTTATTATTAATGTGAGTGATTTATATTACTCACATTTTATGTGTTGTTTTATTACATTGACTTTTGCTGAAAAAATTGATAAAAATATTATAGATAATGTATTTGGGAGAATGAAGAAATGATTGATGTAAATGAGTATTTAAAAGGATTTTATAAAGGAACAAAGGATCCTTCTTTGAATGCTATGCAATATTTTATGGATAAATATAATAACTTTGAGAAAAAAATGAAATTTATTCATATAGCAGGAACAAATGGAAAAGGTAGTTGCGTAGAGATAATATCTAATATATTAAGAGTTCAAGGGTATCGTGTTGGTAAGTTTTTGTCCCCTCATTTAATTAGATATAATGAAAGAATAAGTATTAATGGTGTAGAAATTTCAGATGAAGAAATGCAAGAAATAATTGAGGAATTGAAGCCTTTAATTGATGAGTACGAAGAAAAGGAAGATTCCAAAGTTACTTTGTTTGAATTAGAAACAACAATGGCACTACTATATTTTTATAGAAAAAATGTAGATTTTGTAGTTTTAGAGACTGGACTTGGTGGTTTATATGATTGTACTAATATTATAACTCATCCTTTGGTATCAGTTATAACTTCTATTGGTTATGATCATATGCATCTTTTAGGTAATACATTACCTGAAATTGCTTTTCAAAAGGCTGGAATAATAAAAGAAAATTCAAATACTGTTATTTTTGAACAATCACCTGATGTAAACGGTGTTTTTAAAGAGGTGTGTCATACTAAAGAAAATAAGCTTCATATTGTAAGAGAAAATGATATTTCAAAGTATAGATATGATAATGATTTGCAATACTTCAATTATAAAAATATGATTGGCGTGGCTGTAAATTTGAAAGGAACGGTTCAAATAAAAAATGCCAGTTTGTGCATAGAAACAATAAATATTTTAAGAGATAATGGTTATGAAATTTCTGAAGATAGTGTACGAGAGGGGTTAAAAACTGTTATTCATAAAGCAAGGATGGAAAAGTTATCAGATAAGCCTTTTATAGTTTATGATGGAGCACATAATGAACCTGCAATGGAAAATCTTCAGAAAATGGTTCCGATGTATTATTCAGAAATGAAAAGAGTGTATATTGTATCTATTCTTAAAAGTAAAGATTATAAAAAAATGTTGAAAATTCTTGCTAATGACAACGAAGCCAAATATGTTCTTACATCTGGAAATGATCCAGAAAGATATGTATCTGGAAATGACTTGTATGAGTGTATGAAAGGTTATGTAGGAGAAGGTAGAATAGAAATACAGCCTTTAGAGAGTGCAATATTAAATACTCAAAATGATGAAGAAAATGTGGTAAATTTAGTAGTTGGTAGTTTTTATGTATATGGTGATGTTATTAATGCAGTAAGAAAAATGAATAAAGTGAAGGGTATTCAATAATAGAATACCCTTTTTATTAGTTATTTGATTGAAACTTTTGCTTTACAGATGTTAGTTGCATTTGATCAACTTCTTGAGTTTGATACCATCCTTTTTCTTTCATTAGATTATATATTTTGTTTTGAATATCTAAAGAAGTATTTAAAGCTTCTTTGAATGCACAGTGCACTTCTTGAGTAGAGGATTCTATTGTGCCATGCAAGTATAAGTCACAAACTCCTTTTATTATTAATAATTCTTTTTCCATTAAATCTTTGTCTTCCATTTAAAACACTCCTTATAATAAATTTAAAAATTTGTCAAAAAGTTCACAATGTTTTTGTTCTAATTCTCCAATATACTGAGAAAGTGCTGCATCTTGTATTTGAGAAGAAGTGTTTTTACTACAACATTTCATAAATTTTTCGTGTCCTAATGCATCTTCAATATATAAAAGTTCTTTATTTGTCATTTTATATCACCACCTGAAATTATTATGTTCAAAAAATATTTTAATATTCAAATTTGTTTGACTTTTAGATAGGATTGATATAATCTATTGTTACAAAAGAAAGTGGGGATAAAAATGAAGATTGATAATATGGTTAAATTATTGAAAAAGCAATTGTTTATTGGAATTATTTTAGTTATTATTTCTGTTTGTTGTTATTTTGGAGCTTTTAAAATTAGAGAAAGTGTAAATTCAAAAGTTCCTGAAAATTGGAACAATTTAATTGCTGATAATAATGATAGTGAAGGAAAATATGTTACTGTAACTACTCCATATATTCCGTATCAATTTGGTGAAAAAGAAGAAGATGAAGTTGTTAGTAAATATTATCTTATAATTGATACAAATTTTAATTATTATGTTGTTAGATTGACTGATGATACATATAATGACATGATAAATCAATATGATGATAAGGGTGATAGTTTTTCATATGAGTTGAAAGGGTATTTATATAATACACCTGATGAGCTAAAGAATTTAGTTATAAATGCTTTTAATGAAGAGTCTGATAGTGGATTAACAACGGATAATTATAATGAATATCTTGGAAAATGTTATCTTGATGAAACAGAAACTCCACAAGATGGTATTATAGGTGCTTTAAATGCAGTAGGTATGATAATTGATGTATTTGCTGGAATCATTATAATAGTATTTTTTATTAATAATTCGAAGACCAATAAAACATTGCATAAATATGATAAGAGGGATATTGAAGAAGAAATCGGAAAAGAAAGTGCAATATTTTACCAAAAACTTAAATTGTATATTACAGATAAATATTTGGTTAGTTATGCAGGAGCAATTAATGTTATTGAGTATGCCGATATTTATTGGTCTTATATTGAGAAAGTGAGATATAGAGGAATTACTACTGGTAAGTATGTTGTTTTGATTACAAAGGATAAGAAGAAAATTCAATTAACATCTACATTTAGAGATGAGAAAATTTTAAATGAAGTTATTGAAAAAATCCATGATAAAAATGCTGATATTTTGGTGGGATACAGTCCTGAAAATCAAAAGGCTTTTGCAGAGTTTAATAAAAATAAATAAGTACAAAAGAGATTTTTGATAGTTTATGTCAAGAATCTCTTTTATGTATTAGGAGATTTTATGAGTAGAATTTTATTAATAGAAGATAATGACTCTATAATATTAGGGTTAGAATATTTATTTAAAGAAGAAAAATTTGAATTTGAATATGTAAAGTGTAAAAAGGATGCAATTAATATTTTAGAAAATGAAATGTTTGATATTGCTTTAATTGATATTGGTTTGCCAGATGGCAGTGGATTTGAAGTGGGCAAATATATAAAAGAATATAGACCACAGTTGCCAATGATATTTCTTACTGCAAAAGATGAGGAAAAGGATGTTGTATATGGATTAGACTTAGGTGCGGAGGATTATATTATAAAACCATTTAGAAATAGAGAATTAATTTCTAGGATAAAAAATGTACTTAGAAGAAATGGAAAACCAGACATAATTTCTTGTAAAGGAATTTCTATGGATACTGTACAGAGAAAAGTTTTTAAAGATGATGTGGAAGTTGATTTGACCAAACTAGAATATAGTATTTGCTTAAATTTATTTAGTAATATTAATAAATTGATTACTCGTGAAGAGATTTTAAATGATATATGGGATTTGGCGGGTAATTTTGTAAATGATAATACTCTTACTGTGTATATAAAAAGAATCAGAGAAAAGCTTGGAGATAAGAGTGGTAAGATTATTGAAACTGTGAGAGGTGTTGGGTACAGAGTTAGCAAAGATAACTAGTGGTAATGTGTGGCTCTTTTTATATAGTATTTAGAAAGGCTTAAATAAGTGTTTATAAATTGAATTTTAAGAGAAGGTTTTAGTATGAAAAATTTGGTAGCACGAAGATATTTAATATTTTCTGTTGTTGTTATTTTAATATGTATGATATGTATGTTGGGATTTAATATTTATCAAGATGTTGAGTATAAAAATTCATTAAATCGATATGCATACACTATGGTTGAAATGGTTAAGGAGAAATATCCAGAGGTTAGTGAAGAAGAGATTGTTGAGTTTATTAATGCAGATAATATCGAAGGTTCTAATGATGTACTTGCTGATTATGGAATTTCTGATGATCTATATGTTTTTAGAAAAATGGAACATACTAGAAGAGTAACAGTGATTGGTAATTTGGCTATTTTAATTGGATTAGGTGCTTTGTTATTAGTTGTTTTTTGCATTTATACTAGCAAGAGAAAAAAGAAAATAGATGAGTTAGATAGGTATATTCAAGATGTTTCAAACAAAATGTGTGAGATTGGAATTGATAAAGAGTCTGAAGATGAACTTAATAGGTTAAAAGATTCTTTGTATAAGATTACTGTTATGTTAAAAGAGGATTCAGAAAGTAAGAGAAAGCAAAATGAGGCTATTTTGGAATTGGTTTCGGATATTTCTCATCAGCTTAAAACACCAATTACATCAATTCAAATATTGCTTGATAATATCTTAGAAAATGATGATATGGATAGCGATACTAGAAGAAAGTTTACTTTAGAGATTTTAAGACAAGTTAAGGGAATGAATTTTTTGATTTTTTCTTTGCTTAAGTTGTCAAAGTTGGATGCATGTGTAGTTGAGTTTGATAATGAAAAAATTAATGTAAATGCGATGATAGCAGATGTTTTGGCTGACTTAGATGTACTTATTGAATTGAAATGTCTTGACGTTCATGTTGATATTTCTGATGAAATTTCTTTTGATGGGGATTATAGTTGGAATAAAGAAGCGGTTTTGAATATTGTGAAAAATGCTGTTGAATACACAGCTGAAGGAAAAAATATTTTTATTAGTGCCGAGGAGAATGATTTATATACTAAAATTGTAATTAGAGATGAAGGAAAGGGCATTGATGAGAAGGATTTACCTCATGTTTTTGAGAGATTTTATAAGAGAAATAATTCTGCAGAGGATAGTTTTGGTATTGGCTTAGCACTTTCAAAGTCGATTATTGAGAAACAGGATGGGTTTATCAGTGTGGATTCGAAGGTTGGAGTTGGGACGGTGTTTACGATTAAATATTTTAGACGTTAGAAAGTACAACTTTATTGGCAACCAAAATAGACGATAAAAAGCAGTGGCGTATATGCATATGCATCTTTGTTAAAATTTTTATTATGCAGATATAGAGTAAAAAAAATTATATTAAAAGTTTAAAATTATTGTGCAACGCATAAAAAGTATATATTATTTTTTAAACATCTTGCTGTCGCAATCTTGATGAGCCTTCGGCTCTTTCATTTGAAAAGATTGCTTCAATCGCAGTCACAAAGCTATGCTTTGTTCCTTTGATCGCTGCGCGATGTCTTAAAAATTAATATATACTTTTATGCTATCGAATATTAAAAAATAATATACATGTTATACTAAGTAAAATTTATATTGAATATTTATAAAAAACTAAATGAGTCATTTGATTATCACTTTTGATTTATATAATGTGTTTAGTAAATTTAAATAAGAAAGGATTTTGTTATGGAAATTTTAAGGGTTGAAAATTTAACAAAAAGATATGGAAAAGGTGATAATCAAGTTGTTGCAGTGGATGATGTTTCTTTCTCAATAGAAAAAGGGGAATTTGTTGCAATAGTTGGTAGTTCTGGAAGTGGAAAGTCTACGTTGCTTCATTTGATTGGTGGCGTTGATAGACCTACTTCTGGAAAAGTTTTTATAGAGGGTAAGGATATTTATTCATTGAATGATGATGCTTTGGCAATTTTCAGAAGAAGACAGGTTGGAATTATTTATCAGTTTTATAATTTGATTCCTATTTTAAATGTTGAGGAAAATATTACTTTGCCTTGTGAACTAGATGGAAAGAAACCTGATCAAAGACAATTAAATGATTTGATTGCGACTTTAGGATTAACTAATAGGAAAAGACATTTACCTAATCAATTATCAGGTGGTCAACAGCAAAGAGTTTCAATTGGAAGGAGTCTTATAAATAATCCAAGTATTGTGCTTGCTGATGAACCTACGGGAAATCTTGATTCAAAGGCTAGTGAAGAGATTGTAGAGTTGCTACGTTTGTCTAATAAAAAATATAATCAAACAATTGTTATGATTACTCATGATTTAGAGATTGCAAAGACTGCTGATAGGATTATAAAAATCGAAGATGGCAGAATTGTAAAAGGGTAGGTGAGTAATATGAATTTGTTGAATAGATTAACCATAAAAAATTTGAAGTTAAATAAAAAAAGAACGTTGGTTACTATAATTGGTATTATTTTATCTACAGCTTTGATTACTGGAGTTGCAACACTTGTTAGTAGTTTTAGAACTACTATTATTGAATATGAAAAAGAATATTCTGGAGATTATCATTATGTGTTTTATAATGTGCCTACTGATGATTTGAAATATATATATAATAATAGAAATGTTGATGAAGTATATTTAAATGAAGATTTAGGTTACAGTTTATTGGATGGTAGTAAGAACGAAGATAAACCATATTTGTATCTTAAAGCGTATTCAAAGGGTTCTATTGAAAAATTGGGCATTAGTTTAGTTGATGGACGTTTGCCAGAGAATGATAATGAAGTTGTAATTTCATCTTATATAAAATCTAATGGTGGTGTTGAATACAAAATTGGTGATGAACTTGATTTGAATTTAGGAGAGAGGATTAGTGATGGTGAAAGCTTAGGACAAGGTGTGGCTCTGAAAGATGTTGAAAATGAAGAATTTGTTCCTAAAAGTGAGAAAACTTACAAGATTGTTGGAATAATTGAAAGACCTAATTTGGATGTTGAACCTTATAGAGCACCTGGATATACGGTGTTAACAATATTAAGTGACAAATATGTCACAAATAATTTGAATGTGTATGTAAGGTATAAAGACGTAAAGAAACATATTACTACAACTGCACAAATTATAGGAATTGATGAACAGGTAATGAAACGTATAACAGATCCATCTAATGGAATGATTAGTGAGTCAGATGCTGAAGCTTTTGGAAATGCTAAATATTCATTTTCTGAAAATGATGGTTTATTAAGATGGGAAAATTTAGAGTTTAATGAAAGTACTACAAATACATTATATGCAGTTAGTGCTGTTGTTATAGTTATTATTATTGTTACTTCTGTTTTTTGTATTAAAAATAGCTTTGAAATTTCTATTACAGAAAAAACAAGACAGTATGGTATGCTTGCCTCTGTTGGTGCTACTTCAAAGCAGATTAGGAAGAATGTATTGTATGAAGGTTTAATCCTAGGACTTATTGGAATTCCTGTTGGAATATTAAGTGGTTTACTAGCTATTTTTATTTTACTTAAAGTTATTTCAAATATTTTAAAAGACTTTTTAGGCATAGAATTTATATATACAACAAGTTTTTTAGCAATAGCAATTTCAATTGTTCTTGCCAGTATTACTATTTATTTATCTGCTAGAAAGTCTGCGAAGAAGGCTAGCAAAATCTCACCAATTGAAGCTATTAGAAATGCAGATGATATAAAAATTAAAGCTAAGAAATTAAGAACGCCAAAGATTATAAAAAGATTATTTGGTATAGGTGGAGATATTTCATATAAGAATTTAAAAAGAAATAGAAAGAAATATAGAACAACAGTAATTTCAATTATTGTTAGTGTTTCAATTTTTATTGCGATGAGTGCATTTGTACAATATGCATTTGGTGCTACATCCGTATATTACAAAAATTACGATTATAATCTTGTGGTAAATGCGAGTGAAAGTGATATTAATCAGTTATTAGAAATTGCAAAAAACGATACTGTAAAAAAATATTCTATTGCTAGACAATTAGTGCTTGATGTTTCTGAAAAAGAGCTTACAAATCATTATACTAATGAAAAAAAGAGTGCTGATGAGAGTATTGGTGTTATAAATCCTGATAATGAAAAGGATTACATAACAATTGTTGCAGTTGGAAAAGAAGAATATATGAGATTTTTAAATAAGAATGGTTTAAAGTATGAAGATGTAAAAGATAAAGTTATTTTAAATGATTCGGCTAAAACGTATATTGATAGTAAGAAAGCATATTCTATGTATAGAATTTATGATTATAAAAAAGGTAATCATATTAGTGCTAATATAGATGATAAGAGTATTGATTTAGAAATCGTTGCAATTGTTGATTCAGTGCCTATGGGACTTCAAAATGATTATTATTCAAATGGAATGTTTATAGTTAGTGATGAGTTTTTTGATAAATATAAAACAAAAGATGATATGAATGCAAGTTTGTATGTTGATTCTAGTGCTCCAAGTGAGCTTGAAGAAATTGCCAAGAAGTCAAGTGGAGTAAAATATGTGGAAAATATTGAAACTATGGCTAAAACACAAAGTGCAATCTGGTTGGTTATTTCTATTTTCTTGTATGGATTTATTGCTGTTATTTCTTTGATTGGTATTACAAATATATTTAATACTATTACAACTAATATGGAGTTGCGCCAAAAGGAATTTGCTAATTTGAAATCAATTGGTATGACGAAAAAAGAGTTTAATAGAATGATTAGACTTGAAAGCGTGTTATATGGTGGTAAGGCTTTGATTATTGGTATACCAATTGGAATTGGTTTGTCTTATTTATTATTTAAATCTTTTGGTATTGGATATGAGATGACGTACGAGTTACCATTAAAAGCAATTGGCATTTCAATTATTGCTGTTGTTGTTTTAATTTGGGTTATTATGAAATTTTCATTGAAGAAGATTAATAAGCAAAATATTATTGAGACAATAAGGAAGGATAATATATAGTTTGAAAAAGTAAAGGAAAAGGGGTCATATGACCCCTTTTCCTTTACTTTTTCTTTAACCTGCACCGGCGCACCTGAATTGCTTTAACAGAATGTTGAATGATTTTTGACAACTCAGTATCAGAAATAAGATGCTCTAAAACCATTTTATCTTGTTCAACAGTCCAAGTGTTCGGACCGTAAGAACCGGTTTTGCTATAGTATCTTTTTTTCTGAGCATTTGTAGTTTTCCGAAACTTTTTCATATCGGCATACGCATATTTTCTGTTTGGCATATTTGCTCTCCTTATCAAATTATTGTTTGCAAGTTACTAAAATAACTTGAGAATCTCAAGTTGAAAAGATTATAACACATATTAGCTATTTCTCCAATCTATATTTTTATAAAAATATTGTTGAGAGAATAAGAAAGTAATGATTTTTTTGTGTGGATTATAAGATTAAATTTTTATGTTTGACAATGAGTAAAATATAACATAAAATACAAACAAAAGTTCTTGTAAAATTAAAAGATTTGAGATGTAAAATGGAAAGATTTAAAATAATAACAGCAGTACATTTAATTTTGATAGAAAATGAAAGAGTATTATTATCAAGAAGGTATAATACAGGTTATGAAGATGGTAATTATAGTGTTCCAGCAGGACATGTTGAAGAAGACGAGGACGTTATAAAGGCAATGCAAAGAGAGGCGTTTGAAGAGATAGGCATAAAAATAAAAAAAGAAGATTTAAAAATCGTTCATGTTATGCAAAGAAAAGCTTCAGATAGAGAAAGTATAGATTATTTTTTACTTTGTAAAAAATATGAATGTAAGATTGGAATTATGGAAAAAAATAAATGCGATGATGTGAGATTTTTTGAATTGAAGAAATTGCCTGACAACACTATTTCATATATAAGGAAGGGGATAGAATCATATTTGGAGGATAAACCATTTTCTATATTTGGTTGGTAATTTTTTAGACATATATAAGAAGGAGGATTATAAAAAATAGACCTGAAATTGAGCTGATTGAAATGGAAAGTATGAATTACCATATGGAAATTGAGGAGTTAGAAATTATTACGAATAAGATGATTGAGAAAATAAAAGTAGAAATATAAATATATTTTTATGAGTGCTGTTTTTTATTTAATAAACATTATATTATTGAAACGATACGGGATGATATTATATAAAATATAATATAAACTTTGATAAAAATAATATAATAATATTGACTTATGTATTACAATGTAGTACAATTATTTTGGAAGGAGTTGATACTTATGACAATTTCTGTTAGATTAAGTGAAGAAGATACGGAATTAATAAAAGCATACGCTACTCTTAATAATATATCAGTATCTGAATTAATAAGAAATGCTGTATTAGAAAAAATAGAAGATGAATACGATTTGGAAAGTTATAAAAAAGCAATAAAAGAGTATAAGAATAATCCTAAAACTTATACATTAGATGAAGTAAAGGAGGAACTAGGCTTATAGTGAAATATAGAATCGTGTTTACAGATAAAGCAAAAAAACAATTAAAAAAATTAGATAAATATACTGCATCACTTATAATTGGATGGTTGGAGAAAAATGTTGAGGGGTGTGAAAATCCTAGATTACATGGAAAAGGATTAATTGAAAATCGAGCTGGTCAATGGAGATATCGTATTGGTGATTATAGAGTAATTTGTGAAATAAAAGATGATGAAATAATTGTACTGATATTGGATGTAGGACATAGAAGAAATATATATGGATAAATTTAGAAGTGATGAAAATAATAAACTTAACAAATAGTCTACTTTATGGTAGACTATTTGTTAGTTTAGGGAGAAGAATATTATGAAAGATTTTTTGAAAGTAAATTATAAATATATTATTGTGATTTTTATTATTAGTCTTGTTATGACATTTTTTATGACTAAAAAGGAAGGCTTTCATGAGGATGAAATGTTTTCTTATGGTTCATCTAATTACGCTTATGACAATGTTTACAGACCTTATGGCAAGGAAGATGAAACGAATATTTTCGTTAAAGAAAAAATCATGAATGGTAATATTATTCAGAATTTGAAATATTATTTGATTGATTATAGAGACATAAAAGATGAAACTTTGGCTAATATTAAGTCTGAGTTCGTTCCAACATGGAGAAGTTCGGATGAGGCAAATGATTATTTAACTATTCAGCCCAAAGATGCATTAAATTATGGAATGGTTTATTATAATCAATCCCGTGATATTCATCCGCCACTTTTTTATTTTTTAGTACATACTGTTTCAATAATTTTTATGGGACATTTTTCAAAGTATATTATTTTTGGTATTAATCTTGTTTTTATGATTTTAAGTTTGTGGAGTATAAAAAATATTTTTGAAAAATTGGATAAAAAGTATTTAATAATTCCTGCTTTAATTTTGTACGGATTCAGTATGGGAGCAATTTCAACAGTTATTTTTCAGAGAATGTATTCTATGCTTAATTTCTTTGTTTTAATGTTTATTTCAGTTAATATTGATATTATAAAAAAGAATTTTGAAATAGATAAAAAGTTATGGAATAAACTTACTTGGATTGTTTTACTTGGTTTTTGGACTCAATATTATTTTTGCATTATTGCTGGAGTAGTTGCGGTTTTAGTTTTAATAGGAGTGATAAGAAAGCAAGGAAAACAGGGAGTTATATCATATATTTTGAAATATTTAAAAATGGCTGTGATAGGTGTATTACTGTATCCTTTAAGTATTAATCATATTTTCTTCTCATATCGTGGTGTTGGAAAAGCTGAAATGGTTAGAGGGTTTGGAGAAAAGCTAGTAGAATATTTGAATATAATTGGATATTCTTTTTCAGTTCCTATTTTAGCAATTGGCATATGCTTGCTTGTGGTAATTATGTCAGTTGGAATTAAGGCTTTAATTGAAAAGAAAATTGATAAAAATGCTTTGTGTGCAGGTGCAATCATATTTTCTATAGTTGGCTATATTTGTATTATTGTAAAGGTTTCACCAGAATTACAAGATTCGAATATTATAAGATATATAATGTGTATATTACCATTGATTGTTATTTCAATTTTATTGTTAATTGATACTGTTATTAAAAATAAAAATGTGTTAAAATATAGTTTAGTTGGAATTTCGTTTGTAGTTTCAGTGTATGGATTAATATTTAGCCAACCAGCTTTTCTTTATAAGGGTTATGCTAAATATTTAGAAATTGCTGAAGAAAACAAGGAAGATAAATTTGTATATGTTGGAGATACAGTGTTTAATCATATTCAAAGCATGCCTGAATTCGCAACATATAGTGAGAGTTTGATATTGAATGAAAATCAATTAGATGTTTTAGAAAAAGATTCTAAACTTTCAGAAGAAAATGAATTTATTTTGAGCATAAAAAAATATAAAGGTGCTGATGAGATTTTAGCTAAAGTTATTGAAAAAACTGGCTTTTCAAATTATGAAGTTTTGCTTGATGATGATGGAGATGTTGGTTGTAAGATTTACAGAGTGATGAGGTAGAAATGATATTTGTTGGTAAAGTAAAAACAGGATTAAAAGATGTTGGAAAAGATTGTTTAATAAAAAATGAGTCAATTCTCGAAATTCTTGAAAATGTTGGAGGAGAACATTCAAATTTAGTTGGGTATGGAATATTAGATATTGAAAGAACAAAGCTTAGTTGGATTTTACTTGATTGGAAAGTTAAGGTTTTAAAAAGACCGTTATATGCTGATGAGTTGGAAGTTAAAACTTGGGGGAGATGTTTTCAAAAGGCGTGCACATATAGAGATTTTGAAATTTATGATTCAAAAGGTGAGTTATGTGTTATTGCTACTTCAAAGTGGGCTATGATTAATATTGAAACTAGAAGAATTGTTAGAATGGGTGATGAAATAAAAGGTGCATATTTACCGGAAGAGCATTATGCTTTTGAGGAAGAAGTTTTATCCAAACCAGAAGTTCCCATTGAATTTTCAAATGAGTTCAAATATACTGTTTCTAGAAAAGATATTGATATTAATGGTCATATGCATAATACATATTATTTGAATTTGGCTTATGAAGTCTTACCAGAAGAGGTTTATAATGAAAGACCGTATGATTCTTTTAGAATAACATATAAACATGAGATTAAATTAGGAGATACTGTTGTTTGTAAGTATGCTTATTTTAATAATAAACATGTTGTTGTTGTCATGAATGAGGATGGAAGTGTTGTTAATTCTATAATTGAATTAGCAAAATAGAATGTAATTACAAAGGATTTTAAGATGAAGTTAAATAGTAAAATGGAGTTTTATAAATATATTTATAAGTTGACTAAATATAGGTATATTAAAAATTTGCTTAAAAATTATAAACAACATGGAAAAACGTCTGTATGGGAGCATTCTAGGAATGTGGCATATAGAAGTTTTATGCTAGCTAAGAAATTGGAGAAGAGGTACAATATTCAATTCAATTATGATGATTTGCTTGTTGGTGCTTATTTACATGATTTTTTCTTGTATGATTGGCACGAGAAGGATAAATCCCATAAATGGCATGGATTTAGACATCCACGAACTGCTGCTAAAAATGCGAAGGAGATGTTTGATATTTCTGAGAGCGAGCAGAAGATTATTGAGTCTCATATGTGGCCTCTTACTATAACGAAGTTGCCGAAGTCTAAAGAGGCTTTGCTTGTTTGTATGGTTGATAAGTATTCGGCTATACTTGAAACTGTTAATAGAAAATAAAGTAAAGGAATGCAATAGCTTTTAAAGTTATTGTATTTTTTTGCATTTGGAAACATAGAATATACAAAAAAAGAAAATATATATTAATTTTTGAACTACCGCGCAGCGACCAAAGGAGCAAAGCAAGGCTTTGTGACTGCGATTGAAGCAATCTTTTCAAATGAAAGAACCGTTGTTCTGAAAGAACAGAGGCTCATCAAGATTGCGACAGCAAGGGATGAAAAAATAATATATATTTTCTTTTTTGTTATCTAAGTTCAAAGAATATAACTGTTAAAAGCTATTTTTTGTACTGACCCGCCAGTCTAATGATTTTGTTCTTCAATAATGTTATAAAAGTTATAGGAATTTTTGGGGATAGAAATAAGGAAAGGGTTTATAAAATATGGCAAACGGGTTATATGAATATATAGAGATTTCTGATTTGAAAGATATGCTTGAAAAATCAGGAGAGTTGTATGGAGAAAATATAGCATACAAAATAAAAGATGATGATAAATATATAACATTTACACATAAAGAAGTTAGGAAAATGATAAATGGATTAGGAACTGCACTTATTAATATGGGACTTAAAGGCAAAAGAATTGCGGTAATTGGCGAAAATAGATATGAGTGGGAAATCGCTTATTTGGCAATTGCAACTGGAACAGGTGTAGTTGTTCCACTGGATAAATCATTACCAGAAAATGAATTAAGAAATTTGATTGAACGTTCAGGTGTTGAAGCAATTTTTTATACACAAAAATATGAAGATCTATTAATAAAAATGAAGCATGAGGCTGTCGGAAAATTAAAACATTTAATAAATATGGATTTAAAAGCTCATACTGATGGAATTTATTCTGAAGTTGAACTTATTCAGTATGGAAAAAATTTGCTTGATGATGGTAATAAAGAATTTGTAAATGCAAAGATTGATGCTAATAAAATGGGTATAATGCTTTTTACATCAGGTACAACATCTGCTTCAAAAATTGTTGCATTATCTCATAAAAATATATGCTCAAATTTGATGGATATTGCTTCAGTTTTAGACATTAATGAACATGATGTGTTTTTATCTTTTTTACCTTTACATCATGTATTTGAATGTACAGTTGGATTTTTATTTTCTCTTTATAAAGGAGCTCAGACTGTTTTTGCAGATGGAATAAGACATATTGTAGAAAATATGAACGAATATCATGTTACTGTAATGGCTTCTGTTCCAGCAATTTATGAAAGAATTTTTAAAATTATTTCAAAGCAAATGGAAAATAGAAATATGAAAGAAAAAATTGTTGAATTAGAAGAAAAATATTCAAATGCTTCTATGCAAGAAAAAAAGGAGGTTTTCTCTGAGATTCATGAAATGCTTGGTGGTAATGTTAGATTACTAATTTCTGGAGCAGCTAGTTTAGATCCAACTATTGAAGCTAAGTATAGAAAGCTGGGATTGAATTTGGTTCAAGGATATGGATTGACAGAAACGTCACCAGTTGTTGCTGTTGGAAATAAAGTGTATAACAAAGTTGGTTCTGTTGGTAAAACAGTTCCACATGTAAAAGCTAAAATAGTAAATGCTGATAAAGATGGAATGGGTGAGCTTGTTGTTTCAGGACCTAGTATTATGCTTGAGTATTATGAAAATAGTGAAGCTACCAAGGATGCATTGGTTGATGGTTGGTTTTACACTGGTGATTTAGCAAAAATCGATGATGAAGGATATATTTTCATATGTGGCAGAAAAAAGAGTGTTATTGTTTTAAAAAATGGAAAAAATATTTTTCCGGAAGAAATGGAAAACTTATTAAATAGAATTGAAGGAATTGAAGAATCTTTTGTATATGGAAGACCAGTTTCTGATGATCTGAACGATTTAAAAATTTTTGCTGAATTAGTATATAACGAAGAAACTGTTATGAAAGCATATAAGGTTAATAATTTTGAAGAAATACATGATGTGATTTTTCAAAAAGTTAAAGAAATAAATAAAACAATGCCTCCATACAAGGCTATCAAAGGAATTATATTAACAAAAGAAGCTTTGATAAAAACTACTACTGGAAAAATAAAAAGAAATGAAAATTTAAAAAAGGTTTTGAAAAAATATGAAGTTAGATAATTTACATACAGAGATTTTGGGAAAACAATTTGAATATTATGATGAAATTAATTCAACTCAAAAAGAAATTTGGAAAAGAATTAATTGCAATCAGATAGAAAACGGAACTGTAATTTGTGCAGGGGTTCAAACAAATGGAATTGGAACTCATGGAAGAGTGTGGCACACTGACGAAAAAAATAATATTGCTTTTTCATTTTTTATAAATGCTAATACTGATGTGAAAAATTTAGATGGTATTACAATAGAAATTGCGCGAATTATATTACAAGTATTTAAAAACTTGTATAACATTGAACTTCAGATTAAGGAACCAAATGACATTGTGTATGATAATAAAAAGATAGGTGGAATTCTTACAGAGACTAATTTAGTTGGAAGTTTAGTTAAAAATTTAGTTATTGGTATAGGAATAAATACAAATCAGTTGTATTTCTCAGATGATATAAAAGAAATTGCAACTTCAATAAAAGAGAAATTTGGTATTGAAATTGATAATGAATTAGTAATTTCAGAGATTTGTAATTTATTTGAAAAAGAATATTTTAAAAGGATAGGAAAAAAAGTATGAAAATAGGTTTTTTATTTCCGGGGCAAGGTTCACAGGTAACAGGTATGGGAAAGGATATTTATGATAAATATGAGGTTGCCAAGGATGTGTATGATCAAGTAAAAAAAGTGACTGGGATTGATGTGGCTGATATTACTTTTAATCAGCCTACAGAGATTTTGAATCAAACGAAATATACCCAAATAAGCATTTTAACAATGAGTTTAGCTATTTTAAAAGTGCTTGAACAACATGGAATTAAAGCAGATGCTTCAGCAGGATTAAGCTTAGGTGAATATTCAGCATTAGTTTATGGAAATATTTTAAGTTTTGAGGATGGAGTAAGTATTGTAAAAAATAGAGGAATATATATGCAAGAAATGATTCCAAAGGGCGAATGGTCAATGGCTGCAATAATGGGATTGGACGAAAAGGCTGTTGAGGAAGCATGTGCAAAAGTTACAAAAGGGTTTGTTAGGCCTGTAAACTTTAATACAGTAGGACAAATTGTTGCTTCTGGAGATAAAAATGGAATTGAAGAATTACAAAAAATTGCATTAGAAAGTGGAGCAAAAAAAGTAAGATTATTAAATACTGCTGGTCCTTTTCATACAGAGAAATTGGAAAAAGCATCAGAGGCTTTAAGAAATGATCTTGAAAAGATTAAATTTAAAAAAGCTAGTTCTAAAGTTTTTAAAAATATTGATGGAACAGAATATACAGAAAGTAATGATATGCCTGATATATTGGCTAAACATATAATAAGTCCAGTAAAATTCACAAAGGTATTAAAAAGTATGTATGATGATGGAATTGATACTTTTGTTGAGATTGGACCTGGAAAGACATTATCTGGATTTGTTAAAAGAATGAATTTTGATAAAGATGTTTTAATTTTAAATATAAATAATGTCGAATCATTAGAATCTACAATTGATTATTTAAAAAAGGAGGAAATTTAATATGGCAAAAGTTGCTTTAATAACAGGTGCTACAAGAGGAATTGGTAAGGCAATAGCGTTAAAATTAGCCAGTAGTGGTTTTAATATTGCTTTGAATTATAGAAAAGAAAACGATGATTTAATTGCAACAAAAAATGAGATTGAAAAGCTAGGTGTTGAATGTTTGCCTGTTCAAGGAGATATTTCATCTTTTGAAGATTGTGAAAGAATGACTAAAGAAATAATTGCTAAATATGAAGGAATTAATGTGCTGGTTAATAATGCGGGTATTACAAAAGATATGTTACTTATGAGAATGAAGCCAGATGATTTTAAATGTGTAATTGATGTTAACTTAGTTGGTACTTTTAATATGACAAGAAATGTTATTCCATATATGATAAAAGCAAGAGAAGGCCGAATTGTTAATATTTCTTCTGTTGTGGGTGTTAATGGAAATGCTGGACAAACCAATTATGCCTCATCAAAAGCTGGTGTTATTGGATTTACTAAAAGTCTAGCAAGAGAGCTTGGTTCTAGAAATATATTGGTAAATGCTGTTGCACCTGGGTTTATTGAAACAGATATGACTGCTGTTTTAAATGATACTGTTAGAGATGAGATTGCTAAGAAAATTTCTTTGAAAAGAATGGGATCTGCTGAGGATGTTGCAGGAGTGGTAGATTTCCTTTGTGGAAATAGTTCTAGATATGTTACAGGAACGGTTATTCCTGTTGATGGTGGAATTTAACAAATATATGAGAGTAAATTGTAAGAGGTGAATGTTAATGAATGGTAGAAGGGTAGTCGTTACTGGTTTAGGAAGTATTAACCCAATCGGTAAAAATGTTGAAGAAACATGGAATGGAATAAAAAATAAAGTTTGTGGTATTGATGTTATGAAGTTAGTTAATCCTGAAACTTTTAAAACTAAAATGGATGCTGAAGTTAAGGAGTATAATGCTCAAGATTATTTTGATGTAAAACAGACAAGAAGATTAGACAGATCTTCACAGTTTGCTTTAATTGCTGCTAAAGAAGCTTTTGCAGATTCTGGGATTTCAAAAGAAAATACAGATTTCAATAAAGTTGGTATTTTTGTAAGTTCTGGGATAGGTGGTTTAATTACAATTCAAAATCAATGTGAAGTTAATTTTGAAAAAGGTCATAATAGAATTTCTCCTATGTTTATTCCAATGTCAATAGCAAATATGCCTGCTGGAAATATTGCTATTGAATTAGGTTTAAAAGGTGAATCAATTTCAATTGTTACTGCATGTGCGTCTTCAACTCACGCCATTGGTGAGGCTTATAGAACAATAAAACATGGATATGAAGATGTAATTTTAGCAGGAGGTGCAGAGGCTTCTATTTGTGAAGTTGGTATAGGCGGATTTGAAAATATGAAAGCTTTATCTAGTGCGACTGATAAAAATAGAGCGAGTATACCTTTTGATAAAGAGAGAAATGGATTTGTAATGGGTGAAGGTGCTGGTATTTTAGTTTTAGAAGAATACGAACATGCTATAAAAAGAGGTGCAAAGATTTATGGAGAAGTGATTGGATATGGTGCAACATCAGATGCATATCATATTACGTCTCCTTGTCCTGATGGCGAAGGTGCTATTAATGCAATGAATAGAGCAATTAAGGATGCACATATAAATCCAGATGAAATTGATTATATTAATGCACATGGTACATCAACACATTTAAATGATTCTTGCGAAACAATGGCAATAAAGAAAGTTTTAGGTGATTATAGTAAAAAGGTATTAGTTAGCTCTACAAAAGGAAATACAGGACATTTACTTGGAGCTGCTGGCGGAGTAGAAGCTGTTATATGTTCTAAAGCGATAGAAGAAGGAATTGTTCCTCCTACGATTAATTATAAAGAAGCTGATCCAGAATGTGATTTGAATGTTGTTCCAAATGAGTTTATGAAAAAGAATTTGAATATTGTTATGTCAAATTCATTAGGTTTTGGCGGTCATAATGCTAGTATAATTTTGAGAAAGGTTAAGGAGAACTAAAAATGGAGTATGAAAAAATCAAACAATTAATGGATGATATGGGAAATTCAAAATTATCTTCAATTGATATTGATTTTCCTGATGGTACTAAGATTAGTATGAAGAAAAATGAAAATGCTGAGGCAGCAATAAAAACAGTGGTTGTTGAAAATAAAGAGGTTAAAACGGAAGAATCTGAATCAACAAAATTAAGTGATGAAAATACAGGAAATATTGTAAAGTCTCCTATGGTTGGTACTTTTTACATAAAGCCTAATCCTAGTGCAGAGCCTTATGTTGAGGTTGGAAAGAGAGTTAAAAAGGGTGATGTTCTTTGTATAGTTGAGGCTATGAAGCTTATGAATGAGATTGAGTCTGAGTTTGATGGGGAAGTTGCTGAAATTCTTGTTAAAGATGGTGAGGCTGTTGAGTATGCTAAACCTTTATTTAGGATAGTTTAATATAATGAAGTTTGATTAGAAAAAATAAAATTTATGGTTGCGCAGTGAGAGTGGTAGTAGAAGGTCTTAAGAAAATCAATTAGGGAATCTCACAGCAATGAGGGCGCTGATTGATTTTCGCTAGAGCTTCTAAACCACGAAACAAGGTAAAATAAATTTTATTTTTTCTATCAAACTTCAAATAATAAAAATCAAAAGGAAGGATTAGATATGTTAAACAAAGAAGAAATAGAAAACATTATTCCTCAAAGAGATCCATTTTTAATGATTGATGAGGTAGAACAATATACACCAGGAGAATCAGCTATAGCATATAAACATGTAAAAAAAAGCGAAGGGTACTTCAAAGGACATTTCCCTGGAAATCCTATAATGCCAGGAGTACTAATAACTGAAAGCTTGGCACAAACAGGAGCTATTGCAATATTAAGCTTAGAAGAAAACAAAGGAAGAAATGCATTATTTGCTGGAATAGATAAAATCCGCTTTAAAAAACAAGTTGTTCCTGGAGATACATTAAAATTAGAAGTTAAAATTATTAAAAAAAAAGGACCAATTGGAGTTGGAGAAGCACTTGCAACATGTGAAGGACAAATTGTTGCTAAAGGGGAATTAACCTTTGCAATTGTTTAAGAAATTAGAAAATTATTATTTTTAGGAGAATAAAAATGAACAAAATATTAATTGCTAATAGAGGAGAAATTGCTGTTAGAATAATAAGAGCATGCAAAGAAATGAATATAAAAACAGTAGCAGTATATTCAGAAATCGATAAAGATGCAATGCATACACATCTAGCAGATGAGGCTGTATGTATAGGTCCAGCAAATGCAGGAAAAAGTTATTTGAACTATAAAAATATTATAGAAGCAGCTAATATTACTGGTAGTGATAGTATCCATCCTGGATTTGGCTTTTTATCTGAAAATAGTCAATTTGCTAAGATGTGTGAAGAATCAAATATAAAATTTATAGGACCATCATATAAAGTAATTGAATTTATGGGAAACAAATCTAATGCTAAAGAATTTATGAAGAATGCAGGAATACCTGTTATACCAGGTTCTGATGGAAGTGTAAAAGGATTAAAAGATGCGTTGTCTGTTGCAGATAAAATAGGATATCCAGTTATGTTAAAAGCTGCTGCTGGAGGTGGAGGAAAAGGAATCCGTATAGCTAATACACCAGCTGAATTAGAAGAAAATTATAATATTGTTAAACAAGAAGCAAAAATTTCCTTTAATGATGATGAAGTATATATAGAAAAGTTCATTAAAAATCCTAGACATGTTGAGATTCAAATACTTGCAGATGAACATGGAAATGTTGTTCATTTGGGTGAAAGGGATTGTTCTATTCAAAGAAGAAATCAAAAAGTTATTGAAGAAACTCCATCAACAGCAATAGATGATAAACTAAGAAACAAGATGGGTGAAGTTGCAGTTAAAGCAGCTAAATTGGCGGGATATAGTAGCTGTGGGACAATAGAATTTTTAGTAGATAATGATAAGAAATTTTATTTTATGGAAATGAATACAAGAATTCAAGTAGAACATCCAATTACTGAAATGAGAACTGGTATTGATATTGTAAAACAGCAAATAAAAATTGCTGCAGGTGAAGAAATGAAATTAAAACAGAAGGATATTGATTTTAGAGGACATTGTATTGAATGTAGAATTAATGCTGAAAATCCAAGTAAAAATTTTATGCCATGTCCAGGAAAGATCACAGGGTTAAACTTACCTGGTGGAAAAGGAATCAGAATTGATTCTGCAATATATGAAGGATATTCAATACCACCTAATTATGATTCTATGATAGCTAAAATTATTGCATTTGGAGATACGAGGAATGAAGCTATTAGCAAGATGAAACGAGCACTTGAAGAAACTGTTATAGAAGGAATAGATACAAATATAGATTTTCTTTTTAAAATAATAAAGAATCAAAATTTTATAAGAGGCAATTTTGATACGTCTTTTATAGAAAAAGAAATTTTAAATAAATGATAATGATTTATAGAATATTATTTTTATGTGCTTTTTAATATTTTATAAGAAATTAAATTTATTGTGTATTAGAAGAAAGGAATAAGGTTATTATGATTGTTGATAAAATAAAAAAACGACCACCAACTGCAAAAAATGTAAAACCCCAAATTGATATTCCTGTCGGTAAATGGATTAAGTGTGATAAATGCAAAGAAATTGTTTATAAAGAAACTGTAAGAGAAAATATGAGTATTTGTCCAAATTGTGGAGCATATTTCAGAATGCATATAAATAAAAGACTTGAAATGATTATTGATGAAGGTTCATATAAAAAGTTCGATTTGAATATTGATACAGTTAATCCATTAAACCTGGAAGGATATGAACAAAAAATAAAGACACTTAGAACTAAAACAGGTATACCAGAAGCAGTTAGTGCAGGCATTGGAAAAATTAATGGTGAAGATGTTGTAATCTGTGTGATGGATAGTGGGTTTTTAATGGGAAGTATGGGAAGTGTAGTAGGTGAAAAAATTACATATTCTATGGAAAAAGCTATTGAACTAAATGTTCCTTTTATAATTTTCTGCACATCTGGTGGAGCAAGAATGCAGGAAGGAATTATTTCATTAATGCAAATGGCAAAGACTACATCTGCTGTTGCTAAAATGAATAAGGATGGAATCTTATACATTTCTGTTTTAACAGATCCAACGTATGGAGGAGTTACTGCTTCTTTTGCTAGTATTGCTGACATAGTTTTAGCAGAGCCTGGGGCTATGATTGGGTTCGCAGGTCAAAGAGTAATACAACAAACAATTGGACAATCTTTGCCAGAAGGTTTTCAAACTGCTGAATTTTTATTAGATCATGGATTTATAGATAAGATTGTAGAAAGACAGAATATGAAAAAAACTATATTTGATTTAATTCAGTTCCATAAAAGGAGGGATTCATAGTGAATAATATAACTGCATGGAAAAGAGTTGAAATTGCAAGATTACCTGATCGAAAGATATCATTAGATTATATTGATTATATTTTTGATGATTTTATTGAACTTCATGGAGATAGATTAGGCAAAGATGATAAAGCTATGGTATGTGGACTTGGAAAAATTGGTGAACAAAGTTTTACAATAATTGCGGAGCAGAAGGGAAGAAATACTAAAGAAAATATTGAGAGAAATTTTGGAATGCCTAATCCAGAAAGTTATAGAAAAGCAGTAAGATTTATGAAACAGGCTGAAAAATTTCATAGACCAGTTATTACTTTTATTGATACAAAAGGTGCTTATCCTGGTATTGAGGCTGAAGAGAAGGGACAAGGAGAGGCTATTGCTAATTCAATGTTAACAATGGCTGGACTTAAAGTTCCTATTATTTCTGTTGTTATTGGAGAGGGATCAAGCGGTGGTGCTTTAGCTATTGGCGTTGGTAATAAAGTATTTATGCTTGAAAATGCTATTTATTCAATTCTTTCTCCTGAGGGATATGCTAGTATATTATGGAAGGATACTTCAAGGGCTAAAGAAGCGGCTGAAAAGATGAGGCTTACGGCACAGGATTTGTATGATTTGAAAGTTATTGATAAAATTATTGATGAACCTGATGGCGATTTGCAGAAGGCTTTTTGTGCTAGTGCGAGTTGTTTAAAAAAGGAGATTTGCGAATCTGTTAAGGATCTTTTGCTATTGTCTGATGAGGAGATAGTTGAGGATAGATATTCTAAGTTTAGGAATATCGGCGAATATAAGGAACTAATTTAATTATATATTAAGGTAGTTGAGTATCATTCTATTATAAATAAGAAAAGAAAAAATGCTCGCTCGAGCTAATTATCGCAGAACTTCTGAAAAAATGTTTGGCTCCCTTTCGCGTCAAGCGCGAACTATTTCCAAACAATTTTTTCTAGAATTTCTAGCTCAATTACTCTTCGATGCGCTTTTTTATTTTCTTATTTATAATAGAATTAGTATAGCGTAAAAAATATAAATTAATTATAATGTTTTGAAAGGTTGGATTAGAGTATGTTATTAGAAAATAAAAAAATATTAATAATGGGAATTAGAAATAAGTGGAGTATAGCTTATGGAATAGCTAAATCAGCATATGAAAACGGCGCAAAATTAATATTCACATTTATGGGAGAAGACAATAGAAACAAAATAGAAGAACTTGTTTCAGAATTTGAAGGTAGCAAATGCTATTGCTTAGATGGGGCTTCAGAAGACGAATTAGTTGATGAATGTTTCCAAAAAATTAAAAAGGAAAACGGTAAAGTTGATGGAATAGTTCATGCTATAGCACATGCAAACACAGAAGATTTACACAATAATTTTATATACACAAGTAAAGAAGGATTTTCACATGCATGTGATGTAAGTAGTTACTCTTTCGTGTTAGCTGCTAGAAAAGCAACAGAATTGGATATGCTAAATGAAAATGCTAGTTTAGTTACATTGACATATCATGGTTCTACAAAGGTGTTAGATGGATATAATGTAATGGGAGTAGCAAAAGCTGCACTAGAAGCAAGTGTTAGATATTTAGCAGAAAATCTTGGAAAGAGTGAAATACGTGTTAATGCTATTTCAGCTGGTCCAATAAAAACATTGTCAGCAAAAGGAATAAAAGATTTTGGAAGTATATTAAATATTGTAGAAGAAAAAGCTCCTTTGCATAAAAATGTTACTACTAGCCAAGTAGGTGATGTTGCTACATTTCTATTATCAAATATGTCAAGTTGCGTTACAGGTCATGTACTATATGCTGATAACGGATATAACATAATGGGAGTTTAGTGCCTAAAGGAATTTATGAACCAGAATTATTATTTGAAGATAAAGAAATTGTAGAAAGAATAAAAGAGCATCCTATGATAATGTGGAAATTAAATAACAAATAAGAAATGGAGGAATATCTATGGCAAAAGTTATATTTGAATTTGATGAGGAAGAAGATAAAGCAGAAATAAAAAATATTATGAAAAGAGATGATTTTAAATACGCATTAGAAAAAATAAAAAAATATAGAAGAGCTTTGCATAAAGGGTATATAAACAATGAAATTATAGTTAAAGACAAAAAAGTTATAGCAGAAGGAACAGAAGCATTAACCATAGACGGAGATATTACAGGGAGAAAATCATATATACCTGTAAGTGATGTAATAGACAAATTAGATGATTGCTTAAAAACAGTATTAGAATTATTAGATTAATAAATAGAGAGAAGATGATGAAAAATGTATAAAAGAAGAAATTTTAAAAAATATGAAACAAAATACTTAAAACAATTAAAAAAGTTTCACATTTATGTAATTAAATATAAAAAATAAAGACATTTGCAAAATAAAAATTTGCAGGTGTTTTTTTATTTTGCAAGAGATATGCAGAACCTCTATAAAAGTTCTTGGTTTAGCAAGCCGATGCTATAAAATCTGCTCGTATTAGTATAAACGGTCTATTTATACAAAGTGCGTAAGTGAGAATTTAGAACTATAAACTCACAATAATAAAAGAGTATTGGTGGATACTTGGTTGTGGATTTATAATTGCAAAAAGCTTGGACAAGTATAAGCAAAGATATTAAGTTATCGGCAATTATAGTAGTAAAAACTACTTACTAGACTGCCTATGAAACTAGCGAGCGACCGACGGTTTCCAAAATTAAAAGGCGTAATAATCCTTTTTAAAACTGGGATATATTACGCCTAATCTTCAAAGCTCACTTTCTCTGGTTTCTAAAAAAAATTAAAAAATATGTCAAAAAATATTTTTTTTATAATAATTATGATATAATTATTATGGGAAAAGTTAATTTATAAAAAAAGATAGATAATATATAGTACAAAGGAGCTTTTTATGGAGAAGTTAGATTTACAAATTTTTAGAGAATTAAGGCAAGAAATTGTAGAATATATAACTAAATATAGAGAGGCAGAAGAAAGAGGAGAATATCTTTCTGATGAAGAGGAAGAACAATTTTTAACAAGATATAAAGAAATTATAGGAATTTTGTCAGAACATGATTTAAGTGATATAGATTTTGAAGAATGGAGAGGGATGCTTTTATATGCAGATGAAGAAAATCCATTAGATTTTTCAAAAACCAAAGCGAATATAGATTTTTCTATTATAGAATATGATTCTTATAAGGCTTTTCCAAACTTAAAAAGTTGTCAAATAAAAAATTTTGACTTTGAAAACTACGATTATTCTCCTGAAATGTTTGATGAAGAATATAGAAGAGAAAATGAAGGACATTTTTTAAGTGAGTCTATCCCAGAAGATGTTGCAGATAGATTTTATAAAGGAGAACTTACTTTAACAGACATTCATAATAATCCTGAATTAGCTAATAAGATAGAAGAAAAAAATTTAGCATATGGATTAAGAGATATTTATGAAATTATTGGAAGAGAAGAATTTTGCAAGTTAGACGCACAATTCGTTGATACAACAAGATATAGTTGGACAGAATTACTTAATTCCAATCCGAATTTAAGAACAGCAGAAGAAATTATGCCTGTCTTATATAAGTCTGCAAGAGAGCAAATAATTAGTTATTCAAATGATGATATAAATAGAAGATTCTATCATAGACAAGATCAGTTAGGAGAAAAATTTAGAGAACAATATCCAGACTTATTTTTAAGTGAAGAAGTACCTGAAAGTGTTAGAGAACATTATTATGGACATTTTCTATCAATGCAAGAATTTAGTAGAAATTTGCAACACTTTGAAGGAAAAACTGTAGCACAATCTTTTAGTGCTTATGGCGATGAGAGAACGATTATAAGTTTATATGGAGAGGGTATATATCAATTATTTGCAGACTATAAACCAGTAATGGACAAAATATTGAGTGATTATATTGCGATGCAAACTATTGAAGTTCCTAGAGGACCGATAACAGAAGAACAAAGAAAAGAAATAATGAGTTCAGCAATTACAACATATATTAATAGAAATGGTTATGAACAAGTTCAAAGCTGGGATGAATTTAAAATGATATTAGATTTTGTACCTATTGAATATTTACCAGTTACTCCTGATACAAGAGAATTAATAGACAAATATGGAATAGATAGAATTATAGAATCTGGAATTGATATAAAATGTTTATTTCAAGATAAAAAATTGACTAGTTTAGAAGAAATATCTAGTTTGGATGGAATAAAATTAGAAGATATAAAGAAGTTAGTGGATAGAGATAGCAGAAGAATATTAGATAGCTATGATGTAAAGCAACTTTTGGAGTATGGAATAAAAGATTTGTCAGAATTATCAGAAACGACTAATGATTTACATCAAGTAAAAGAAATGCTTGAGAAAAGACCTATGGACTTAATTAATATGGGGCAATATGGAAATGACAAGAAAAAATTCATAGAAAGATATGGAATAGATAATATTATTGCACTAGATGAAGAAACAAATGGTATGTTCTCACATCAATTGTGGCAAAGTGATATATATTTAACTATGTTAGCTCAGGCAGAAGGAAGAGCTCCAAAAATAGAAACTAATGAACAATTAACTTATGAGCAATTTAAAGATAGAATGTATGAAATTTTATTACATGCTAGAGATGAAAGAGGAGTATTAACTTCAAGAGATTACCAAGATTATGACTTTATTCAAGGAAAATTTAGAGAAGAACATCCAGAAATATTTATAGATGGGGATATTTCAGAAGAAGTAAAAAGAGATTTTTATACAAGACACATGACAGCAGAGTTGGTAAGACAAAATCCAGAACTTATTCAATTATTGCAAGGAAAAGATTTAAGTAGAGCATTTTCAAAACAGATGACAGCTGGAATAAGTATGCAAATGATGGACAAAGATGGAAATGCTATCGGTGGAATTCCTAATACTGTAAACATGGCTCAATATCTTTCAGAAAAATTAGGGCAAGAGGAATTCCTAAAAATATGTGCTGATTATGGGAAATGTTTAGATAATATAGGAATATCAACAAAAAATGAAATTACAGTTGAAAGTGTAAGAGAAACAATCGAACAAGCTATATATAAAGGCATAAAAGAAAAAGGAATAGAATATTTTGAAGAATTACCAATAAGTTTTCAAGAAAAGCACCCAGAGTTATTTCTTCCTAAAGAAATTGATGAAAATATAAGGAAGAGATTTTATGAGGGAAAATTATCTTTTGAAGATATTAGAAAAAATCCACAGATAAAGGAATTACTGCTTACTAAAGATATTAGTGTTGGATTTGGAAGAACGAAATATGGACAACCTATGCTCGGAAGAGGTGGACAAAGATATGTAAATCCAATGTGGGAAAAATTAACAGAACAAGAAATTATGGATTTAGCAGAAGAGTATGGGAAATATTTAAAAGATGTTAATGCAGAAATTTTCATAGAAGGTCAAAGTGTTGAAGATAGAGAAATAGCAGTACAAGGAAATATTGAAGAGAATATTTTGACTAGGAAATCATCATATGATGAAACTATACCTGAATTTTTTAAACTTAAACATCCAGAAATGTTTTTAGATGAAAAAGCTCCTGAAGAATTAAAAAAAGCTTTTTATGATAATAAAGCAAGTAGGAGAAATTATTTAAACATAAGTGGAGATGTAGTTGATATTAGTTTCCAATTAATAAAAGAACATCCAGAATGGAAGGAATTTTTAGCAGGAAAAGACTTAAGCAGAGCTTTTTCAAAACAATACGATGAATTATTTAAAAGATTTGATAGTAGCACACTTGTGAAATTAGGAACAAGAAACCCAGAAACAATTGAAAAAATGGTACAAGATCATAGGGAAGATGTATTAGAAAATTGGTATAAATCTACAGGAGGAAAATTTGTACCACATCATGTAGTTATGCTTAACTTCCCACAGGGCGAGATTGATAGTTTTCTTGGCAATAGTAAAAGATGGTCGCAACTAATGAGAGTAGATAACTATAATTTGAATGATGATGGTAAAGCTGCAATTTTAAAAGCATCTTATGCTATGGGAGTATTTCAAGGCGATGATGATGGATTTAATAAAACAATGAAATTGTTTACTGATGTTCCTCAAGAATTAACACAAGAAGAATATGATAAAGTTGCAAGTATGTTTAGTGGAGGATTTGATCCATTCAGATTTAGTGGAAGTAACTTTGATCCTAAACAAAAAGATGAAGAAATGAAAATCTTATTTGAACAAGCATATACTTTAAATGATGATGGAAAATATGTTTTTAGTATGGACAAGCAAAAAAATAAAGATAGTGTAAGAATGGTAAGAGAAGTTTTAGAAAAAGCACAAATACCTAGAATTTTGACACCAGAAAAAGCGCATCAAATGTTTGATTCATTTGCAATGGAATATAACCCTGATTTTGTAAGATTCTTTAATGATAATGTAGAAGAAATATTATCAAATTCAGAATATACAAAAGATATTGCAACAATACAAAGACAATTTAGAGATATAGTTAGAACAAATGCAGGTAGAAGATTAACTTTAGATGTAGCACAAGATTATATTAAAAGTATTGTATATACTGATATTGAGGTCGGAAATGAGGGAGTTGCAGAACAAGCTAAAATAGCTGGATACTCTCAAAAGGATTTTGAGGCAATACAAAGTTTATTTAATGAGGGAGAAGTAAGAGATTTTTCAAGTATTCCAAGAATTCAAGGAAAAACAAATGGATATACATACGAAATGCTTAGATGTGATGATCCATTAGCATTAACAATTGGAACACTTACAGATTGCTGTCAAGAAATACATGGAGCTGGACAAACAAGTATGGAACATAGTGTTGTATCTCCAGATGGTAGAGTATTTTGCGTAAAAGATGAAGAGGGAAGATTAGTTGCACAAAGCTGGTTCTGGAGAAACCAATATACAGGTTGTTTTGACAATATTGAAATACCTCATAGAATATTTGAATTATATGAAAAAGAACATCCAGATATAGGCAGAAAAGGATTAACAACTGATGTGCTAGAAGTTTACAAAAAAGCAGCACAAGATTTAATGCAAGAAGATGCAAGAGTATACCAAGAATTATTAGAAAATGGAACTATTACTCAAGAACAATATGATGCATTATTATTAGGAAAAGTAACAATTGGATTAGGTTATAATGATATTGCAGATGCAATAAAAACTGATAAAACAATACATAAAGAAACTGATAATGTTGGAGTAAGAGGAACAGATAGATTACCACACCCTTATACAGATGCAAGTACACAATATACAATTGCAGAAAGAGAAGGAACTATAAAATCAGAACACGAAAATCTATATATTCATCAAGATGATATTCCTGTGTATGATGGAACAAATATGTCTAGTACAGTTCTTTTGACAATGAAGAGAATGGAACAAGCAACAGAAAGAGATAATTTAGCGTATTTAACTGAAAGAAGTGATGAGGCAAATCTTCCAAAATCTCAAAGAATTATAAATAGCATTGCAAGAGAATATGGACTTGATTCAGATAGTACAAAGGTAATGTCTACTGCAAGAATAGCTCTTATATATAGTAAAGATAAAGACAACAAGGTAAAAATAGGCGATTTATTATCTTCACCATTAAAAACAGGATTAACTGAAGAACAAAAACAAAAAGCCACAGCACATATAATGCACCAAGTTAAGAAAGCATTAAAACAAATAGGAGTACAAGATTCTGAAGTTGATTTATCATCATTAAGTGAAGAACAACAACAGATGTTACAATCTGTTATGCAAGAAATAGAAAAAGAAAATGATGAAAGAGGTGAAAGATAATATGGATAATATAAGAGAAATATTAGGAAATGCAACAATGGCTTATACTAATATGGATGCAAATATAGATGGAAAGAAAATAGTTTGGAGTATATTTGAACTATTAGAAGAAAGCATAGAAAGCATAGAAAAAGCAAACAAAATCGATGTTAAAAATGACAATGGATTTAAAATAAACTTTGATATGTTTCAAAGACTAAAAAGTGAGATAAATAATATAGAAGATGTTTATAGAAAAGTTATATCTATGAATAAAAATGAAAATAATTATTTAGAGGGAAAGCAAACAGATAATTTAGGAACTATATGTCTTGTTTATGACGGAAGCACATATTGTTTATTAGAATTAGTTTTAAAAGCAATATTAACACATAATAGCATAATTATAACAAGTGAATCAGATTATATGAAAGCTACAAATGAATTAATTGTAATATTAGTTCGAAGAGCATTAGAGGCATATAATATAGATAAAAACTTGGTACAAATATTATATACAAGTAGAATAGAAGAATTGCTTTCAAATAGTACAAGTATAAACAAGGTAATTGCTATTGGAAATAGAAATTTTCAAAATAAAATAAGAAAAGCATCAAAAGTTGAAGTCATTAGCAAAGGATATAATTATTTTGATTTATATATCGAAGATTTAACCAATTTAACGTTCATCAAAAGAATAGTGAAAGAAGATGAAAATATAGATATATATGTAAAAAGTGGGTTAGAAGTGCCTTTTGAAGATTATATTGAAGTAGAAGATATAGATGAGGCAATAGCACAAATAAATTTTAATACATCAGGATATAGTAGTAGCATATTTACAGATGATAATCAAAATGCATCAGTATTTTTAAGAGAAGTTAAAGCAGATAATGTATCTGTTAATAGTAGTCCTTTAATTGAAAATATTGTTGATGTAGATATTAATTTATTTTTATCAAGAAAGAATATGTTTTTTCCTAATCCTTTAGCAGAGGGTACAGGAAAAAACAAGTTTGAATTTCCTACAGCAAAGGCTATTCTTGAAAAAAATAAAAACAGAGCAGAACAAGCAATGATAGAAGAAATGCAAAAAGAAAATTCTAAATTAAAAGCAAATAGTGAGCAGTTACAAAAACAAGCTAAAATGCAATTAGATCAAAAGGAAATGGAAATAAACCATTTAAAAAGACAATTATATGAATCTCAAAGTCTTGCTAATAAATATATGAATATCTTTAGAAAATCATTTTTAAGCAGATTATTTAGTGGGTTAAAAAAAGAAGATATAGAAAATGATACAAAATTACTTTCTTAAAAATGTAATATTAATAGTTAATTATAGAGTAGAAAAATAAAAATTTCTGCTCTATTTTTTATATAAAAATAAATTTAAAGGAGGTTTTCATTATGGAAAATGAAAGAAAAAATAAAATTGAATATGGTAAAGAAGGAGATTATTATATTCCAAATTTAATTGTACCTAAAGATGAATATGCACATTATTGTATAGGAAAATATGGACGCTTAAGATTAAATTATTTAAAAGAACATAAGAAAGCAGAATATACAATAATGTTGATGAATGGAACATTAAGAAAGCATATTGTACAAATAGATATGGATGCAAAAAATAGAGTAGAAAATATAGTTAATAGTTTAAAAAGTCAAAGTGATTTAACAAAAGAAATGAAAAATACAAACCAACTTTATTGGGTAGGAATGATGAATAATTTTAAAAATCAAGCTGAAGAAATCGTACTAAAAGAGTTGATTTATGTATAAAAATAGCTTGACCATATTTTAAAAGCAAGCATCGCATTTATACTCCCGTATAAATACTACTTGTAGTTTTATGCTAAAACTAATTTATGGGGAATTTCTTCCCCAAACCCCTTAAAAATATATGCAATTTTCTGGCAGTTTTTATAAAAAAGACTGTCAATTTTTTGAAAAAGGAGAATGAAAATTATGAGAAAAAGAAATATAAAAAAACAAATATGGTTAGATGTAAAAGAAGATGAATTATTAAAAAGAGAATCAAAAGAAGCAGGTTTAACTGAAGCTGAATTTATTAGAAGTTTAATTAAAAGTTATAGAATAAAGGCACAACCAACTGAAGAAATAAAATCTTCTCAAAAAGATTTATATGGCATAGCAAATAATATAAATCAAATTGCTAGAGTTGCAAATTCTAGATATAGTGTTTCACACGATGATTACAAATATATTTCAGATACTTTATCTGATTTTATTTTAAGGTTTGAAAGGAAGATTTATTCAAGACAAAAATAAGGAGGGATTTTGGTGGCAATTACAAAATATAAAGTTATTAAGAAAAATTTAGATGCAGTAATAAATTATGCAATGAATGGAGAAAAAACTGAAAATGGTATTTTAGTATCTGCAATAAATTGTCTACCACAAACAGCATATTCCCAAATGATGCTAACTAAAAAAGCATTTCATAAAGAAGATGGAAGATTAGGTTATCATATAATACAATCTTTTAATGGTAATGAAATATCTCCAGATAAATGCAACAAAATTGGAATAGAACTTGCCAAGCAACTATGGGGAGATAAGTATCAAGTTATAGTTTGTACTCATACTAATAAGAAAAATATTCAGAGAGTGAAAGTGTACAAAATCAAAGAGCATTATTAATGCAGTACATCAAGGAAAACAAACTAAACTTTATTGCAGAATATGTTGATGATGGCATAAGTGGTACAAGTTTTGATAGACCAGGTTTTAACAAAATGATTGAAGATATTGAAAAAGGAAAAATCAATATGGTTATAACAAAAGACTTATCAAGACTTGGAAGAAATTATGTACAATCTGGATATTATACAGAAACTTATTTTCCAGAGCATAATGTAAGGCATATTGCTATTTTAGATAATATAGATACAGCTATCGATTCAGCCAATAATGATATAGCACCTTTTAAATCTATATTAAATGAAATGTATGCAAAAGATACATCTAAAAAAATAAATAGTGTTTTACAATCAAAGAGAAAACAAGGCGAGTATTTAGGAACAGCACCTTATGGATATAAAAAAGACCCAGAAAATAAATATCACTTGATAATAGATGAAGAGGCTGCCAAAGTAGTAAAATTAATTTTTGAAAGATATCTTGAAGGTTATGGGACAATGCAAATAGCAGATTATTTATCAGAGCAAAAGATTCCAATTCCATCAGATTATAACAAAAAAAGAGGTACAAAATCTATTACTTATGGATTATGAGCTCAATCTACAGTCAGATTTATTTTGTTAAATGAAATTTATACAGGAACAGTAATACAGGGAAAAAGAAAAAAATTAAGTTTTAAATCTAAAAAGTTTATTGATGTTCCTGAAGAAGATTGGGTAAAAGTTGCGAATATGCATGAAGCAATAGTAAGTGTAGAAGACTATGAGAGGGCAAAAAGAATAATAGAATCAACAAAAGGTTCAAGAATTGTTGAAAATGATTATTTATTTAAGGGCTTATTAAGATGTTATGATTGTAAAGGATATATTGGAATAAGAAGTCCTGATAAAAATGGCAATATTTATGGAAGATGTCAAAGATATGGTAGATATGGAAAATTTGATTTATGTTCTCCGCATAATTTTAATTATCAAGTTTTTGAAGAAAGTATGATTTTAGTTTTAAAGGAAATTTGTAAAGAGTATTCTAATAAGAAAAGGTTAGAGGAAATTGCAAAAAAATCTAAGTCAAAAGAAGATAAAGAATTAGATTTAAAAAACAGATTAAAAACATACGAAACACAAATACAAAAGGAAACAAGAAAACTTGAATTATTATATGAAGATAGACTTTCAGAAATTATTACAGTTGATAGCTATATAGAAAATGCAAATAGAATTAAGAATGAAATCATAGAATATCAAGAGAGAATTAAAGAAATTCAGCAAGAATTGAGTGGAGAAGAAAATAGTAAGAATAAAGATGAAAAGTTAAATAATTTAGTAGATGAATTTTTGAATATGGAAAAACCTACTAAAGAAATAATTAGAGAGTTTATAGATAAAATAGAAATTCATAGTGACAAGCAAGTTGATATATATTTCAACTTTAAGCCACTACAAGAATTAAATGAGAATTTAAATAGTTTTTGTGTTGCTAAAAAAGAATATGAGAAAAAAGCTGTTTAGTTTGTGGTTAAAAGAGATAATAAAAATGACCACAACAACAATACACACAAGAATATTGACATGTATGGTATAATATCTATTATCGGAAAAATAGAAAGGAAAAAAGATGATAGATTTACATATACATACAACATATTCTGATGGAACAGATTCAGTAAAAGAAGTACTAACTAAAGCTGAAAAATTAGGGCTAAAAGCAATAGCTATAACAGACCATGAAAATTGTAATGCATATAAGGAAATGAATGACTTTGATACTACTGAATATTTTTCGGGAAAGATATTACATGGTATTGAATTAAAAGCAAGATACACAGATAGAGTAATAGATATACTTGGATATAATATTGATTGTGATAAAATGGAGAAATATCTTAAGGAATGTTATGGCAAAGTTACTAGAGATCAAATTCAGGAAAAACAATTAAAGAAATTTTATGAATATAAAGAAGAGTGTGGCTTAATTTTAGATGATATAGAGAATTTAAAATGGAATAAGCATACAGATTGGGCAAGTATAGTTTTTTATGATGAGTTAAAAAAACATGATGAAAATAAAGATAAAGTGCCAGAAGATATGTGGAATAGTTTTTCAGTATTCAAAAGAAATTATTACCACTGTAAGAATAAAATATTTTATGTAGATAATTCAGTTGATTATCCACCTTTAGAGAAAATTATAGATATAATTCATAAAGCAGGTGGATTGGCATTTATAGCTCATATATATGAATATGCTTGGATCGGTGATAAAATCGCTGAATTAAAGAAAATTATAGATAATTATGATGTTGATGGTATCGAATGCTATCATAGCATATTTAATCTTGAACAAATTGATTTAGTAAAGGAATTTTGTCAAAGTCAAAAATTACTAATGAGTGGTGGTAGTGATTATCACGGATTGCATAAACCTGGTATTGAACTTGGCTCTGGAAAAGGCCAATTATCCATACCAGATGATATTTTTAAGAAAATAGTAGAAAAATAGAGATTTAATGTGAAAAATATATGAAATTTAAATATAGTAAAAAATGTAGAAAAGCTCTTGAAAAAGAGCTTTTTTTAGAAAAAGAAAACACTGTAATTACTAATATTTCAGTAATTACAGCAAAAAAGTGAAAGAAAATTATAAAAATAAATCTTTTCAAAGATAAACATATAACTTAAATGAAAAACAGTTAAAATTGAACTAATTTGGTTAAAATTGGTTAAAAACGATACTTTTAGCAAATTGCTTTTTAACCGAAAAAATCGTATCATTAAGGTGTTAACGAAAGTTAACACATTTTTATTTTATAGGAGAATTTTATGAGTAAAAAAGAAAAAGCAAAACCGCGAAAGCAGAAGTCTCTTGATGAGACCGTATTCAAAAAATATTTAAAGGAAATGGAGGAAATAAAGGAAAATTCAAATATAAAATTTAGTTTATTTCAAGCATTACCTAAAAGCAAAATTTTAGATAGTGTTTTAAATTTGGCTTATTTTTACGACCAGAACTTTATAGGAAACAAGAATTTCATGCATATACCAGATGTTTCACAGATTTGTCAGAACTTGGTAAAATACCCTATTATTTTGGCTTGTCAAAAAAATGAGTTTGGAGAAGAAGCGATTGTTGGAGCTACTACAATTAAAATGGAACGTAATAAAAAAATAACTGATAATCCATTTTTCCCAACTAAAGATGAGAACATTTTATCTATCACTGGTATCTTAGCGAAACAAAATGTTTATGATGTATTTGGAAACAATGTAAGAGGAATAGGAAAACAATTATTTAAGTCAGCGATCAAAGGTGCATATGAAACAAACAAAGAGAGAAAAGTTCGTTTAATATGTGAAATTGATTGTAGAAATGTAAAAAGCTTTAGTGCTTTATGTAAGACAGTTAAATCATTACAAGAAGAAGGTTTAGACGTGGGAGTTAACCTTGTAGGATATTATGAAATTATGAATAAAAATGGTAATTTGGAAGAAGCACCAACATTTTTATTTGAGATAGTTTTAGAAAAAGAGAAAATAGAAAGAACGAGTAAAAATGTATTTTCATATATTAATTTAAGTTCTACTGATTTATTTTTAAATCTAGCATATACAATTAGAAAGAATACTACTGAAAAGAAAAACTATATTAATTTAGTTGGAAAAAATTTAGTAGTATATCACGAATTAAAACCAATAGATGCATTGGAAATGACTATTGAACCAGGAACAACTGCTGATGGCAATGATAGAGTTCCAAAGATTCAACCGGTTCCAGTGGAATCTATGAGTATATCTTTATAACAAATAAAAAATTTGTAGGAAGTGAGTTATTATGAAAATAGAAAAATATAATATAAGTTTAGAAAGAGAATTTTTAAGAATAAATTCAAAAAATAAATTAGCTGAAACTAATTTTCCAAAGGCCTTTGGATGTAAAGAAAAAAATCAATTAATTACAGCAGATGATGAAGATGTTGTATTTAAAATTAAAACTCCAATGGAGGAAAATTTAGCTATAGCTTATGATAAATTCAATGAGATAACTAATGTTGTTATCGAAGAATTATATAAAATAAATCAATATATGTGGCCTTTTGCTGTTTTTAAGAAAAAAGATGAAAAAATTAATTTAAAAGCTCAAATGGGAATTATATTAGATGAAGAATTCTATGATGAAATAAGAGAAAAAGATTTCTTGCCAGATGATATTGAAGAAGCTAATGGAAAGATCAAGGAAGAGTTTGAACGTAAATTAGAGATTATTCAACCTTTATATGGAAAATGTAAAGTTATTGCAGGAAAGAACAAATTGAGAATTTCATCAATAGGAATTAATTATCAATCAAAATGTGGTTTATCTGAAGCTGACGTGATGTTTTTATTAACATTCATTTTTGGATGCTTAGGAAATGATGAATCAAAGAACTTAAAAGAAGAAATTAAATATTTATATAAAATCGAGAAAAAATATAATCTAAAGACTAGAGTGGGTATAGAATCTATTGAAGCCGAAGTTAAATCAGGTTTACATAGATTTGATGAAGAGTCCTTAACTGATGAAAGAGTAGAAGAAATTTTAAGTCAATATACTAATGAAGGACATAATGCTAGATATTGTCTTCAAAATTATAAAAAATTAGTTAGTGAATCAGTAGTTTTAATAAAAGATGCCATTGCTAATGGTGTTGATTATGAAGTATTAAATGAATTAAAGAGTATAGTTCAATTTTACTATAAGGATAGAGAAGAGTTTGTAATTGAAGGAAACAAGACTGATAAAGATACTTATATTTTCCCTATTATTACTGATGACAAGTTTACTTCAAAACAAGTAATGAAAGAGCATGGATTAAATGTTCCAAATGCTATTTTATTAAATAGGAGTATGAATGCTCAAGATAGAGAGGAATTGTTAAAAGAATTTTATAATCATTCATTGGTTGTAAAACCTAGAAATACAAACTATGGTACAGGTATTACTGTATTTGCTAAAAGTGCTTCAAAAGCTCAAATTACAAATGCTGTTGATTATGCATTTAAATTTGATGAAAATGTTTTAATTGAACAATATGTAAAAGGAATGGAATATCGTTTCTTAGTTGTAAATGGAAAATGCTTAAGCGTTGCTCATAGAAGGGCTGCTAGTGTAGTTGGAAATGGAAAAAATACAATTAGGGAATTAATTGAAGCTAAAAATAAAGAACCTTGGCACTATTTAACAGGAACTCCAGTTAAAATGGATGAACCAGTTGTTGAATATTTAAAAGTTCAAGGATATGATTATGAAACAGTTTTACCAGCAGGAAAAAGAGTTTTCTTAAGAACAAATTCAAACTGTTCAACTGGTGGCGAGAGTGTTGATATGACTGAAATTATGCCAACATATTTCAAAAAGGTAGCGGAAAAGGCTTCTCGTGCATTTGATGCTAAGATTTGTGGTGTTGATATAATTATAGAAGATTTAGACAAAGAAAATTATTCAATTATTGAAATTAACGATAATCCGGGTTATTCAATAAATGAATGGCCATATGAAGGTAAAGGAGAAAAAATTGGTGTTGCAATACTAAAATTGTTGAACCTTTTACCTGAGGAATAGTTGAGTGATAACATCAAGTGCTTTAAGATTGGATAGAGAAAATGAAATGATTTTATGAATGCTCTGATGATAAAGACCTGTGTAAAAAAAGAGAAGACCTACCTTGCATTGCAAGGCAGGTCTTTTTGAGTTCCAGTGAACTCATAGACGCGATATGAGACATAGTTGGACAATTTGAAGAGAAAATACTAGAAGGAGATTGTGTTCATTCGGCGGCAGTTAAATTCTTTCGCAAAATGAATTCCATCTCGATCATTGTGAACGTTTTTGTAGCTGTTGAAGAAGCGAATACTTACTCCTTTGAGCTCTTCATTACTTAAGGTGAAAATTTTCTCGTACTCTTTTACGCGGTCTTTGTGGACGTCATGAGATGCGCTAATGTTGTTTTCTGCATGGTTGTCCATTGCCCAGGTTCTGAACTGGAGTTCGATTTGGAGACCGGCAAGTTCAGGCGATGTGTTGTCAAGAGCTAGTATAATATGAATGGACTGATATCCATTTTTTTTCGGTAGCAGGTAATACTTGATGTTTGCTGCTAAGTGTTTAACTAACTCAAAGTCTGCAGATGTTGGAAGTTCAATATCTGGATATTTAGAAGAATCGAAATCTGCAGGATCGTCCCTTCTGAAGATATTCAGAGTAGTGAACGGTAATCTAAACACATGCTTAATTGTTGCAAGCTGAAGTTCATTAAAGTTTTCTTTTGCAAATTTTAAGAATTCCTCTCTGTCTTTGCTGTACGGACTACACAGTACGTTGATGGTTTTGGCTACCAAGAGGCATAGGTCATGAATTCCTTCATGCGTAATGATTCGGATGCCAAATCGATCCATGAGCGGTGTAGGGTCGTTAGCGTCTGCTAAACTTAAGTTCTTTGCGAGCTCGCTTTCAATTGCTTTACGACGTGCATTGATGATGGCGTCTATTTTCAGATTGTGCTGAGCGTTTAACCAGATAATGATATACAGGCAAACGTGAAGCACTGCTTCAACGAGTTCAGTAATCTTGAAAGTAGGGATACGTCCTCTGATGCTGGCATCGAGTTTGTCTTTGAAGCAGCTGAGAATTCTCTGATCAGTTTCCGAATGAGTCTCAATCAGTTCCAGTTCCTGCTGAAGATGTGTTTCTACCTGAGTTCCGTTGATGTTTATAGCATGTGCTGCTGATACATACGATGAGTGAATATTCTGAGCGAGTTCGTCAGACATATTCATTTTTGTTACTTCTTCTCCGTCGACATCTGTGCTAATGTTAGCGAAAAATTTGTTTTCTCCCATATTTAAGAGACCTCCTTTTGCTGTGCTGTATTGTCCATGTCTCACATATAGATAAAAATCTACATTAATATTATAGCATAAAACTTCAGAAAAGCCAATAGCTGTAAGAAAAACAGAAGATCAATTAAAATTTAAAACAATATTTTGAGAAAAAGTATTGAAAATAAAATATGAATATGATATATAAAAATAGGAACTATTCCTAATTTAAGGAGAGGATTATGGAGAATTATTCGAAACAAAGGGAGGAAATATTAGATGTCTTTAAGGATAGCTATGATCATCCAACTGCTGAAGAAATTTATAATAGAGTAAAACAAAAAAATTCTACTTCGAGTAGAGGAACGGTTTATAGAAATTTGAAATTATTAGTATATAAAAATGCTATATTAAAAATTTCTATGTCTGGCGCTCCAGATAGATATGATTTTGTTAGAAAACAACATAGTCATTTTATTTGTGTGAAGTGCAATAGAGTTTTTGATTTTGAATATGATTTTAAATCAAAAAATCTTGAAAAGAAATTAGAAGCTGATGCGTATTCAATTAATGAAAATAGTTTTACTGTTTCTGGAATATGTAAAGAATGCTTTAATAAAAAAATATAGGAGGTTATTAAAATGGAATTAAAAGGATCTAAAACAGAAAAAAATTTAATGGAGGCTTTTGCTGGTGAATCACAAGCAAGAAATAAATATACTTATTTTGCAAGTAAGGCTAAGAAGGAGGGATATGAGCAAATTGCTGCTATCTTTCAAGAAACAGCTGATAATGAAAAAGAACACGCTAAATTATGGTTTAAATTATTAAATGGAGGAGATGTTCCTTCAACAGAAGAAAATTTACTTGCTGCAGCTCAAGGTGAAAATTTTGAATGGACAGATATGTATGAAAGAATGGCTGCAGAGGCAAAAGAAGAAGGTTTTGACAGAATCGCTTATTTATTTACTGAAGTTGGAAAAATAGAAAAAGAACATGAAGAAAGATATAGAAAACTTTTAGAAAATGTTAAAGATGGAAAAGTTTTTGAAGCAGGAGAAGTTAAAATCTGGAAATGCAGAAACTGTGGTCATATTGTAGTTGGAACAAAGGCTCCAGAAGTTTGCCCTGTATGTTCTCATCCAAAATCTTTCTTTGAAATAAAAGCTGAGAATTATTAATATAAAAAAGAGCTAAAACAGATTGCTTATGTGATTTGTTTTAGCTTTTTTTATATTATAGGAAAGTTCTCTGGACTTCTATAATATAAATACTTTGCACAGAAATTTGCATAGCAAATTTCGCACACGAACAATTAAATGTGGGCTGAACTCTATAATTTAAAATATAGAAAAATTTAATCAGCCCACTATTGTTCTTGCACTTTAAAGAAATCTTTGAATTCATCTTTTATTATATGCCAATATGATATATAATAAGTTGTATGTAAATTAAAAAACGAGGGAGAATTGTATGTTTAAAATACATTCAGAATTTAAACCAACTGGGGATCAACCTCAAGCAATAGAATATTTATCAAAGGGAATAGAGCAAGGAAAAAAGTTTCAAACATTATTAGGTGTTACGGGATCTGGTAAAACTTTTACAATGGCTAATATAATTGAAAGAACACAACGACCTACACTTATTTTAGCTCATAATAAAACTTTGGCTGGTCAATTATATTCCGAATTTAAAGAGTTTTTCCCAGAAAACCATGTTGAATATTTTGTGTCATATTATGATTATTATCAACCAGAAGCATATATTGCATCTTCTGATACATATATAGAAAAAGATGCTTCTATTAATGAAGAAATAGATAAGCTTAGACATTCAGCTACAGCATCTTTATTTGAAACAAGAGATGTTATTGTTGTTGCTTCTGTTTCTTGTATATATGGTTTGGGTGATCCAATTGATTATGAGAATATGATTGTTTCATTAAGACCTGGAATGCAAAAAGAGAGAAACGAAGTTATGAAAAAACTTGTTAATATGCAGTATACTCGTAATGAAATGGATTTTAAAAGAGGAACTTTTAGAGCTAAAGGCGATATTTTGGAAATTTACCCTTCAAATCAAGAAGAATCTGCGATACGTGTTGAGTTTTGGGGCGATGAGATAGAGAAGATTAGTGAAATAAATCCTTTAAGTGGAAAGAAAATTGCTACAAGAGAACATGTTATGATAGTTCCTAATTCACATTATGTTACTAGTAAAGACAAGCTTGAGAGAGCTATTGGCACGATTGAAAAAGAAATGGAAGAAAGAGTTCAATGGTTTAAAGATCATAATAAATTAATAGAAGCTCAGAGAATTGAGGAAAGAACTAATTTTGATATTGAAATGCTTAAAGAAACTGGATTTTGCCAAGGAATCGAAAATTATTCTAGACATATAAGTGGTAGGGATGCAGGTAGTCCACCATTTACTTTGTTTGATTATTTTCCAGATGATTTTTTACTAATGATTGATGAATCACATGCTACAATTCCTCAAGTTAGAGCTATGTATAATGGAGATAGGGCAAGAAAAGATTCACTTGTAAATTATGGGTTTAGATTGCCTTCAGCTTATGATAATAGGCCTTTGAAGTTTGAGGAATTTGAGGAAAGGATTAATCAATGCGTGTTTGTTAGTGCTACGCCATCTGATTATGAAAAAGAACATTCTGGAAGTAATGTTGTTGAGCAGATTATTCGTCCTACTGGTCTTTTGGATCCTAAGATTGAAGTAAAACCTGTTGAGAATCAAATAGATGATTTGATAACGCAAATAAATGAACGTGTTGAAAAACAAGAGAGAGTTTTGGTTACAACATTGACTAAAAAAATGGCTGAAGATTTGACTGCTTATTTAAGAAATATTGGAATTCGTGTTCGCTATATGCATTCTGAAATTAAGGCTTTGGAGAGAATGGAGATTATTAGAGATTTGCGTATAGGTGAATTTGATGTTTTGGTTGGTATAAACCTTTTAAGAGAAGGATTGGATATTCCAGAAGTGTCATTAGTTGCTATATTAGATGCTGATAAGGAAGGATTTTTACGTTCAGAAAGGTCTTTAATTCAAACTATTGGACGTGCTGCCAGAAATACAGAAGGTAAGGTTATTATGTATGCTGATGAACTTACAGATTCAATGGAAAAAGCTATATCAGAGACTAACAGAAGACGTAAAATTCAGGAAGAATATAATAAGAAACATGGAATTACACCAAAGACTATTAAAAAATCTGTAAGAGATATTATCAAGGCATCTATTGTTGAAGATATTTCATCCGAGTATAAGATTGATAAGGATGAGACACCAGAAGACATTATTAATAGATTAACTGATGAGATGTTGAGTGCGGCACAAGCTATGGAATTTGAAAAAGCGGCAGAGTTACGTGACAAGATAAAAGAGTTAGAAAAGTTTGTTGGTGATGATAAGAAAAAATAATAGATATGCATAAAAATATTTGAAAAGATTTGGAGTATATATTTATTAAAATTTAAGAATTTACAATATAAAATAACTATTCTTCAATATAGTTGGTGAGGGATTGTTATATTAAAAAAAGGGAGGACAATTGCTTCCTCCTTTTGCCACGACTAAAAAAATGATTTATTACTGTAACTTTTCTTCTATTTTCTCCAGCTCTTCTTGAGATAGAGTTTCAGAAGACTTATTCTTTTTGAGAATTTCTTTAGCCTCATCCAACTGGATGAGTTTTTCAGGATCTTAAGGTTGAACTACTTCGACGAACATCCTGTGCTTTTTGGTTATTACAGGAACTTTTTTAGTTCCATCAAAAAAGCACGTATAAGAACTTATTTTGTGTTCTTTTTTTAGATGTTTTTCCTTGGCTTTGATTAGTTCTTGGGCTTTGTTATAATTCCTTTTTTGCTTTAAAGTAATTACTATAGCTGCGGTAGCAAGGACTATTAAAACAAGCAGAACTGCAATACAAACTATTTCTATGGTTACATCAACTGTTGTGAAATTTTGCATTTAAATGCACCTCCAAAGTTGCCGTGGCAATGAGAAAATTCTCAATATATATTATATCATGAAAACTGTTAAAACACAACAAAACAGCTCATTGCAAAAGATTGCGATGAGCTGTTTATTATGCAGAACTAATTGCTTGACAGTTACGTTAATAGTTACTGACGATTCTTGGCTGTTGCCATCAGCCACAGAATTTGTGCGTTGTTAAGGTAAATGCCCTGTTTACGGTTTTCGAGAATGATCTTCTCATAATCGAACGGACCATCAGGAACTGCTATTCTAGCATCTTTCCAACTGATGAGATAGTATTTCTCGCCACGGCGAGGGCTTTGAATCTTGGTTTCGGTAAGAACAAGTCCATCTTTAACCAATTTCTTGGCTGTGTTTCCCCAAACATATAAGGAAACTTCAAATGCGCCACTTTGTGCGGCAAATTCAATCCTATCGCTTACACTTATACTTTTCATTTAGTGCACCTCCATTGTTGTAAGCAATCAGTTCGGTTAGTTCTGAACGCATAGAGACAAAAATTATAATTGTCCTTTATACTGCAGAGAACTTTTCTTATTATACCACCAAACAGCTGGAGTGTAAAGATTTTTGAAATGTTATTCAAACTTTTGTTTTAAAATACTTAAAAAGTGATGACATTAAAATAAAAATATGATAAAATACAAAACTGTGTAAACAAAATTTGGGGGTATATAAATGAATGATTCTATTATTATAAAAGGGGCAAAGGTCCATAATTTAAAGAATGTTAATTTGGAAATACCAAGAGATAAATTAGTTGTTATTACGGGGCTTTCTGGTTCGGGAAAATCTTCTTTAGCATTTGATACATTATATGCTGAAGGCCAAAGAAGATATGTTGAGAGTTTGTCTTCATATGCCAGACAGTTTTTAGGCTTGATGGAAAAACCAGATGTAGAAAGTATTGAAGGGTTATCACCAGCAATTTCTATTGACCAGAAAACAACTTCAAAGAATCCACGTTCTACTGTTGGAACTGTAACAGAAATATATGATTTTATACGTTTATTATATGCTAGAATAGGAGTTCCATATTGTCCAAAATGTGGTAAGAAAATAGAGAAACAAACGATAGATCAGATAGTTGATAATATTTTGGAATTGCCTGAGAAAACTAGAATTCAAATTTTAGCGCCTGTTGTTAGAGGTAAGAAGGGTGAATATGTAAAATTACTTGAAGATTTTCAAAAGGACGGTTTTGTTAGAGCTAGAATTGATGGGCAGATGTATGAACTTTCTGATGATATTGAAATTGATAGAAAGAAAAAACATAATATTGATATCATCGTTGATAGACTTGTAATAAAAGATGATATAAGAAATCGTTTGACTGAGTCTGTTGAAACTGCATTAAAATATGCAGATAATTTAGTTACAGTTGATGCGATTGATATAGGCGAAAAAATATATAGTCAGAATTATGCTTGTCCTGATTGTGGTATAAGTTTTGAAGAACTTACTCCAAGAATGTTTTCTTTTAATAATCCACAAGGTGCTTGCCCAGAATGTACAGGTATTGGCTATTTGATGAGAATGGATGAGGATTTAATTATTCCAGATAAAAGTAAAACTTTATATGATGGAGTTAAGGCTTTTGGCTCAAGTACTATGAAAAAAGGCGAAACAATGGCTAAAATGTATTTTGAATCTATAGCAAGACATTATGGCGTTGATATTAAAAAACCAATTAAAAAGCTTCCTCGTGAGTTCTTAGATAAAATTTTATATGGTACTGGTGATGAGATTATTGATTTTGAATTTGTTTCTGCTGCTGGTATTAGAAAATTTAGTTCTCCATTTGAGGGGGTTATTCCAACATTAGATAGAAGATATAGAGAAACTAAATCTCAAGGAATGAGAGATTTTTATGAGTTGTACATGAGTGAAAAACCTTGTAATACTTGCCATGGTGCTAGACTTAAGGATGAGGTTTTAGCTGTAAAAGTTGGAGATAAAAATATTAATGAACTTACAGATATGCCTATAAATGAGATAAAAAAATATCTTGAAAACCTACAATTGACTAAAAAAGAAAAGATGATTGCTGATCAGATATTTAAAGAATTAAATAAGAGATTGCAATTCTTGATGGATGTTGGATTATCTTATTTAACATTATCTCGTTCTGCTGGAACTTTATCAGGTGGTGAGGCTCAAAGAATTCGTTTAGCTACACAAATCGGCTCTGGTTTGAGTGGTGTATTATATATTTTAGATGAACCTAGTATAGGTTTACATCAAAGGGATAATGATAGATTATTAGCAACTTTAAGAAAGTTGAGAGATTTAGGAAATACTTTAATTGTTGTAGAACATGATGAAGATACTATGTATGCTGCTGATCAGATAATTGACATTGGACCTGGGGCTGGTGTCCACGGTGGTAGAGTTATTGCTCAAGGGACTGCTGATGAAATAAAATTAATCCCAGAATCTATTACTGGTCAATATTTAAGCGGTAAAAAGAAGATAGTTGTTCCTACTAAACGTAGAAAATCTAATGGAAAGAGTTTAGAAATTATTGGTGCAACAGAACATAATTTGAAAAATGTTAATGTAAAATTCCCATTGGGTGTATTTAACTGCGTTACAGGTGTTTCTGGTTCTGGTAAGAGTACACTTGTAAATGAAGTTTTATACAATTACTTGGCTAGGGAATTGTATGATTCTAATTTGAAACCTGGAAAATGTGAAAAGATAAAAGGAATTGAGAATATTGATAAAATCATTAATATAGATCAATCTCCAATTGGTAGAACTCCACGTTCAAATCCAGCTACATATACAGGTGTTTTTGATACTATTAGAGATATTTTTGCTAATACGAATGAAGCAAAGATGCATGGATATCAAAAAGGTAGATTTAGTTTCAACGTTCCAGGTGGTAGATGCGAAGCTTGTCAAGGCGATGGTATTATAAAAATAGAAATGAATTTCTTACCTGATATATATGTCCCTTGTGAAGTATGTCATGGAAAGAGATATAATAGAGAGACTTTGGAAGCTAGATACAAAGGAAAGAGTATTGCTGATGTTCTTGATATGACTGTTGAAGAAGCTTTAGAATTTTTCTCAAATATTCCTAAAATAAAAAATAAAATGCAAACATTGTATGATGTTGGATTAGGTTATATTAAGCTTGGACAACCTTCTACAACTTTATCAGGTGGTGAAGCTCAGAGAGTTAAACTTGCCACAGAACTTTCAAAACGTGCAACAGGCAAAACTTTATATATTTTAGACGAACCAACTACTGGATTGCATATTGACGATGTTCATAGATTAGTTGATATTTTGCAGAGATTAGTTGATACAGGAAATACAATTATTGTTATTGAACATAACTTAGATTTAATAAAGACTGCAGATCATATTATTGATTTAGGACCAGAAGGCGGAGAAGCTGGTGGAAGAATTGTAGCAGTTGGTACACCAGAACAGGTTTCTAGAAATCCTGAATCAGAAACAGGTAAATTTTTGGCTAAATATTTAGCAAAATAGAAAAGATACTTAATTGTGATATAAATGTAAACAAAATGTAATTCTATGTACTTCTATTAGTGATATACTATTTTTGAAGTATTAGATGAGGTACAAAAGAATGAATTTGTTTGAAAAAATAAAGAATCTATTTTTTAAACCACGATTTAAGGCATTACCAGAAGAATCTTTAGAAATAGAAAAAATAACATTATTAGCAATAAAGGAAAAAGATCCAGAGAAAACACTTGATATTTTAAGAAATTATTGTTATGAGATGAAATCTGATTCCATAGTACATATAATTTCACATTTGCCAAATAAAAGAAGGGTTGAAGGAATTGAGATTGCTCAAAAATATATAACACCATACGATCTTTCAGAATTGGCTTTAAAGAAATTGGATTTTAATGGTAAGATTGAGGTTCTTGAGAAATTTCAAAATAGATTGGATTTAGAGGATATATATAAATTATTTAATAGTGTTTCACCAGATCAAAGAGAGAATGCTTTGAGGAAATGTGTTGAAAGATTTGATTCTTTTGGTTTATCTGAATTAATTCGTATATATATTCCGTTATATGATAGATTGGATTGTTTGAATTTATATCATGCTAGATTAGATGCTTTTTCAAAGGCTAATATAATTAAAGAGCTTGATGCTGATAGAAAGATACAGGCTTTGAATAAGTATGGAAAAGAAATTAACAAGACTGATTTATTTGATATAGTTTGTCAAACTAAAACTGATAGAATTCCTGATGTTTTGAATGTGGTTTATAGTAATTTAACTAGTAAGCAAATATCAGATATAATTCAGTATCATATTAAGGACGACAAAAAGTTGGAGACGTTATATAAATCTTGTTATAAACTTGATTCTGCAACGATATCAGATTTGATAAAGTATACTATTCCAGATGACCAAAAGGAACAGGCTTTGATTTCATTGCAAAATAGAATTAAAAGTAATAATATTGGTGAAATATTGCAATTTTGTGTTAGAACTACAAATGCGTTGAAAAAGGTTCAACACAATCTTGATCCAGAAGATGTTGAATATCTTAAAAGTGTGATTAAATAATAGAATATGCATCTAAAAAGAAATGTTATAATAGATAAAAATTATTAATAAAAGACATATGATAAAACGGCAAAAAGTATAATTTTAGCAACATCGCGTAGCGACCAAAGGAACGAAGCAAAGCTTCGTGACTGCGATTGAAGCAATCTTTACAAAAGAAAGAGCCCAAGTTCTGAAAGAACAAGGGCTCATCAAGATTGCGACAGCAAGATGTAATAAAATTATACTTTTTGCCGTTTTATTTTTTTACTATTAAGTTTATTCATCATCTGTTGTAGTAGAAGATTTCTTTTTAGATTGTTTATTCTTTTTTTCTTTACTCATAAAAACACCTCCTAGAATGTTATATATATTTTTTTCAAAATTAATTAAAATTATTCATCTTTGTTAAAATTTGTAGTATAATAATTTTGTCGCATTTTATGTTTTGGGAAGGAATATAATAATAAAATGGAAAAAAATTTAGTTATAGGAATAGAAGGATTAGTTGGCGCAGGAAAAACATCAATTTGTAAAGAACTGTTGAACTATATACCAAATTCAATTGTGCTGCATGCTGGAAATGTATATAGAGCGATTACATATCAGATTTTAAAAGAGCAAATACCTTTTGAAAAATTATATTCAATTGATTTAAAAAAGTTATTTGAAGAGTTTGATATTTCTATTGCAATAGAGAATAGAGAAAGTGTTGTATATGCACATGGTAAGAAAATTGAAGAAACTGATTTGCAGTCTTTAGAAAATTCTATGGCGGTTTCAAAAATTTCTAATATAGCTAATAATGAGAATGCATATAAAATAGTCAAAGAGTATATTGATAAGTACAAACAGGAGTATACAGTTATTTTTTCTGGGAGAGATACAATGGCGATTTATCCAGATTTGGATTATCATTTTTTTATAACTGCTGATATTGATAAAAGAGTAAGATGGAAAGCTAGTCAGTATGATGATGAAGAAGCTATAAAAAATATTAAGACTAATATTTTAAAAAGAGATGAATTGCAGGAAAAATCAGGATATTACCAAACATATGATAATACGATTGTTGTTGATGTATCTAATTCTAACAGTGTGGAAGAGTCAACAAAAATGGTACTTGAGAATATTATAAAATTGAATTATATTTCACAATAGAGGAGATAATGAGTTATGGGTTTTGTAAATGAAAAATTAAAAGAATTTAATGAGTATTTAAAAGGAAGAAAAGTTGCAGTTATTGGTTTGGGAGTAAGCAATGTTCCTTTGATAGATTACTTGAGAAAATATAAAGCTAATGTTACAGTTTTTGATAATAGAAATATTGATGATATTGATAAAAGCGTAATGGATAAAGTTGTAGAATATGGAATGGAATTTTCTTTGGGAAGAGAATATTTATCTAAATTAAAAGGATTTGATTTGATATTCCGTTCTCCAAGTTGTTTACCTAATAAAAAAGAATTGGTTGCTGAGGCTGAAAGAGGGGCAATTGTTACAACTGAAATTGAAATGTGCATTGAATTATGCCCTTGCGAAGTTATTGGTATTACAGGTAGTGATGGAAAGACAACAACAACAACTCTTATTTCAGAAATTTTAAAAGAAAAAGGATATAATGTATTTTTAGGCGGAAACATTGGAACTCCACTATTTACAAGAGTTGATGAAATGCAACCTGGTGATGTTGTTGTGCTAGAGATGAGTAGTTTCCAACTTATGAATATGACTGTTAGTCCTCATATTGCTGTTGTTACTAATGTTACACCAAATCATTTAGATTACCATACTGACTTAGAAGAATATATTGAAGCTAAAAAGTCTATTTTTAAATATCAAAATGAAGATGATATATTAATTTTAAATTATGATAATGCGGTAACTAAAGGTTTTGCAGATGAAGCAAAGGGAAAAGTAATTTTCTTTAGTGATCAGGAAAGATTAGATAATGGATACATAGTTGATGATGGAACTATTAAACGTTGTGAAAATAAATTAAGAAAACATATTTTAAATACAAGGGATGTTGCATTAATTGGAAAACACAATTATCAAAATATTTGTGCTGCATTGGCTGCAACTGAAACTTTAGTTGATGAAGAAACAGCTAAAAGAGTTGTTACTAGATTTACTGGTGTTCATCATAGACTTGAACTTGTAAAAACAAGTGCAAACAATGTAAAGTGGTATAATGATTCAGCAAGTTCAACTCCTACAAGAACTATTTCTGGAATTAAGGCTTTTTATAAAAAAGTTATATTGATTGCTGGTGGATATGATAAGAATTTGGATTATACTCCTATTGCAAAGCCAATTGTTGACGGCGTTAAAACATTAATTCTTATGGGAAATACTAAGACTAAAATATATAAAGCAGTAACTAAGGAATTGGAAGCTCAGAACAAAAAGTTAGATATATATGAAGCATTTTCATTAGAAGAAGCTATTGAGATAGCTGATGATGTTTCAACTCAAGGTGATATTGTTTTATTTTCTCCTGCTAGTGCAAGTTTTGATATGTTTAAAAATGCTTATGATAGAGGAGATAAGTTTAGAGCTGCTGTTCAGAGAAAAATTGATTAATATGAGATAAAATAAGGGTGAGAGATCATCCTTGTTTTTTTGCGATTTTAATGCTTTAGGATTGCTGCTAAAGTTGGAGTTTTGCATAGTATTTTAGTTATTTGGATTCTAAGTGTATTGTAGATGTATTTATGCACTTACTATTTTGAATTAGTATTACAAAATTGTAAGGTTTGGATTTTATAATAGTGTGTTATAATCTAGGTAATATAAGGAGAGATTATGAAAAAGATTTTGATTATTGAAGATGAGAAGGTTATTAGTTTAGAGTTACAGACATTGCTTAAGAATTATGGCTATGATGCTATGATTTTAAATGATTTTAATGATGTAAAAAATAAAGTTTTGCAGATGAATCCAGATTTGATTTTATTGGATATTAATTTACCAAATTTGAATGGAGAGATAGTTTTAAAAGAGATTAGGAAAGAATCTAATGTACCTGTAATTATGGTGACGAGTAGGGTACGGAGAGGTTGATGAAGTGCTATCTATGTCATATGGTGCTGATGATTATGTAACTAAACCATATAATCCAACTATTTTGCTTTTACGAATCCAGAATATTTTTAAAAGAATAGATTCTTCAAAAGATGAAATGAATTATGATGGAGTTATTGTAAATCCGTCTAAAGGTATTTTGAGTAAAGATGGCTGCGAATTGGATTTGACGAAGAATGAGATGATTATTTTTATGTATTTGTTGAATAATAGAAATAAGATTGTTACTAGGGATGATCTTATGACTGATTTATGGAACAATAATGAGTATATAAATGATAATGCTTTGACTGTTAATATAAGTAGGCTAAGGGCTAAGCTTGAGAGGTTCGGCTTGAAAAATGTCATTGAAACGAGGAAGGGACAAGGGTATAGGCTGATATGAAATTGAGAAAGTATTTAGTTGATAAGCTACCTCAGATAGCTGTTTGTGGATTTGGCGATGTGCTTATATTTATGCTACTTAGAGCATTTAAGACAGAACAATCTTTAATTAGCGCGGTGTTATTTGTTTTACTTTGTATGGAGTTAATAGTTTTTGGAATAGATTATATCAGAAAGTATAGGTTTTACAAAAGACTTGAAGATGTTGTTGAGAGTTTGGATAAAAAGTATTTAGCTTTGGAAATGCTTGATATTCCTGACTTTTATGAAGGAAAGATTCTTTATCAATCTTTGTATGAAATTGATAAGTCAATGAATGAACATGTAAAAGAGTATCAAGCTAGTATCAGTGATTTTAAGGATTATGTTGAGATGTGGATTCATGAGGTAAAGATTCCTATTTCAAGCTTAACACTTTTGAACCATAATCATCCTGATTCTTTAGAGAAAAAGTATATTGAACAAATTAAGAGATTAGATAATTATATTGATCAAGTTTTGTATTATGTACGTAGCGAGAACGCGGAAAAAGATTATATTTTAAAAGAAATTGAACTTAGTGATGTTGTTAAGAATGTGGCTTTGAAGAATAAGGATGATTTACTTGAGAATATGGTTAATTTAGAAGTTAATATTGGTCAGGAGAAAGTCTATACAGATGGTAAGTGGATCGAGTTTATATTGAATCAAATTGTGAATAATTGTATTAAGTATAGAGATGATGAAAAGAAGCCGTTCATAAGCGTAATGGCTAAGGAAAAAGATAGGGCAATTGAGCTTGAGATATTTGATAATGGAATTGGTATTCCTGAACAGGATTTATCAAGAGTTTTTGATAAATCTTTTACTGGTGAGAATGGTAGACTTCGAGCAAAGTCTACTGGAATGGGGCTATATATTGCTAAAAAATTATGTGAGAAATTGGGACATCAAATAAGGATAGAATCTGAGTTGGGTAAGTTTACTAGAATTGTAATTTCTTTTGCTAAAAATGATTTTTATAGTGTTAGTAAGTAAACATTACGAATTTGTAATGTTTTGTAATATTAGAATGACGACTAGAGAAAAATGGTTTGGTAAAATCTAAGCAGAAAGGAGATAAATATGGAGAATATTTTAAAAATCGATAAAATTGAAAAATATTATGGCAATAAATCAAGCCTTACTAAGGCGGTTGATAATATTTCTTTTGATGTTGAGAAGGGTGAGTTTGTTGCGATAATGGGTGCTAGCGGTTCTGGAAAAACTACACTTTTGAATTGTATTTCTACGATTGATAGAGTTACTTCTGGACATATTTATGTTGCTGGTGAGGATATTACTAAATTAAAAGGAAATAAGTTGAATAAATTTAGAAGAGAGGAACTTGGATTTATTTTTCAGGATTTTAATTTGCTTGATACATTGACTGCATATGAAAATATTGCACTCGCTTTGTCTATTCAAGATGTTAGAGCAAATGAGATTGATAGAAGAGTAAAGAAGGTTGCTAAAGATTTAGATATTGAGGGAGTTTTAAATAAATATCCTTATCAAATGAGTGGAGGACAGAAACAAAGAGTTGCAAGTGCTAGAGCAATAATTACCAGTCCAAAAATAATATTGGCTGATGAACCAACTGGTGCTCTTGATTCTAAATCTTCAAAGATGTTATTAGAAAGATTTGAGTATTTAAATAAAAATGTTGAAGCTACTATTTTGATGGTTACACATGATGCGTTTACTGCAAGTTATGCATCAAGAGTTATTTTTATCAAAGATGGTAAAATTTTTAATGAATTGCACAAAGGGGCAAGTTCGAGAAAAGAATTTTTTGATAAGATAATCGATGTGGTAACTGTATTGGGAGGAGAGTTAAACGATGCTCTTTAAGTTATCAATTAAAAATATAAGTAAGAGTATGAAAGATTATGCCATCTATTTTTTCACTCTTATTTTGGGTGTATCGATATTTTATGTTTTTAATGCAATTGAGAGTCAGACAATTATGATGAATGTATCTTCAGCTATATACGAGATTATTAAACTTATGACAAATATGCTTTCTGGTGTAAGTGTGTTTGTTTCTTTTGTATTGGCTTTTTTGATTATTTATGCGAGTAGGTTTTTGATAAAGAGAAGAAATAAGGAGTTTGGAATTTATTTGACTTTAGGAATGAGCAAGAGAAAAATATCTTTAATTTTGTTTTTTGAAACGTTATTTATTGGTATCATTTCACTTGCTGTGGGGTTAGGATTAGGATTTTTGTTATCTCAATTGATGAGTATATTAGTTGCTAATATGTTTGAAGCAGATATGACTAATTTTAAATTTTTATTTTCAACAAGTGCGTGTGTAAAGACTCTTATATATTTTGGTATTATGTATCTGGTTGTTATGATATTTAATACTTTTAATGTGAGCAGATGCAAGTTAATTGATTTGTTGTATGCTAGTAAAAAGTCTGAAAAGGTTAAGCTTAAGAATCCTCTATTATGTGTGATTGTTTTTATAGTTTCTTCTTGTGCTTTAGGTTATGCATATTATTTAGTGACTGATGGAGTAAAGGTTTTACAAAATGCTAGTTCTATTTATTTGCCTATTGTACTTGGTGCAGTTTCGACTTTTTTGATTTTCTGGTCTTTGTCTGGTTTGATTTTGAAGATTGTGAGAAGTAGTAAGAGATTTTATTATCATGGTTTGAATAGTTTTACAATTAGACAAATTAGTAGCAAAATAAATACCACTGTTTTTTCTATGACTGTTATTTGTTTGATGTTATTTTCAACTATTTGTATTTTGTCAAGTGCGTTGTCTATGAAAAATTCATTGACAGCTAATTTGAAGGAACTTGTACCTGCGGATATTCAGTTTTCACAGAAGATAGAAAATGGAGATGAAGAACATATTGAAGAAACTTTAAAAAAGGCTGATTTTGATGTGGATTCTAATTTTAAAGATACTGTTGAATTTTATGTTTATACTTGTGATAATGTTACGTTAGAAAATACTCTTGGGGAATATATTTCGCAAATCAAGTCTAATTATCCATTTTTGATTACTGATACAAAAGAAGAAATTGTTAAATTAAGTGATTATAATAAAGTTGCACAGATGTATGGACTTGAGAAACAGAGCTTGAAAAATGATGAATATATTATTGTAGCAAATTATAAAGATTTTATAAATATTCGTAATGGTGGATTAAAAGCAGGAGCAAAGATTACTATAAATGGAATTGAGTATAGACCTAAGTTTGACAAATGTGTAGATGGATTTATTGAGATGAATGGTAGTTATGCTAACTCTGGATTTTTTGTTGTTCCGGATAGTGCGGCTGAAACTTGTGTGAAGAGTAAAGAGATTATGATTGCTAATTATAGGGCGGATAGTAAAGAGGAGAGAAAAGAGATTGATCAAAAAGTAATTGATTTAGATAAGGTTGATTATATTCTTAATAGTACGATTGAAGCTAGAACAAAATTGTATGTTCATGAAGCTAGTATTGGTTTAGGGACTATGGTTACTTTTATTGGTTTATATCTTGGAATTATATTTTTAATTTCATGTGCTGCAATTCTTGCATTGAAGGAATTATCAGAGTCAAGTGATAATGCAGAGAAGTTTCAAATGCTTAGAAAACTGGGCGTTGATGAAAAAATGATAAATAAAGCTTTATTTAGGCAAATTGGGGTATTCTTTATGTTCCCACTAGTACTTGCTATTATACATTCTATTTTTGGAATTAAGTTTTGCAATTTCTTATTAACTTCGATTGGAACTGATAATTTGTTATCTTCAATTATTATGACAGCTGTGTTTATTGTTGCAATATATGGCGGTTATTTTGTGGTTACGTATTTATGTAGTAAAAATGTTATTAAAGAGAAATTGAATAATTAGCCAATGTATGATATAATTGAATTCCAAGGTTCTTATTTGAAACACAATCTGGACTAATGTCCAGTTCATCTTATAGATATTAAACTTTATGGAGGTGTTCGAATGGACAGACGGGAAAATCAGAATTTCAAAATGTACCTGAAAATTGCGTTGGCTATAGTTGCCTTGATTGGATTTATTGTAATGATAAATCAGATTTGGAAAACAGAAGGCTTTCGTGAATGGGCAATGTGGCGTATGGTTGTCGCAGTTATCTTTGGATCATTAGCATACTTTTATTCTCTGATTTTTGGAGTAGGTGGAGTATATTTTTATATGATAATTAAAAAAGATAATTATGGCGAGAAAATGAATACGTGTATTATTGTAAGCATGGAAGGTCTGGCGGCAATATTCCAGTTGGTTTTCTGGGGTGTGCTTAGAAGCAATTATACACTGTGTATAGTGGCAGGTATAGTTGCAGTTATTATAGCTATCTTTTATGGTAGATTATTAATAGCTATAAGAGAATAAAGATTGTTCCGTTTTGGAGCAGGAGTTTGATGTCAAATGTGATATCAAGCTCCTGTTTTTTTATAGCAAACTACTCGGTTTTGTTCTATATTAGGCATAAATTTTAAGGTAAAATACCATACTAAAAATAGAGGTATTATTATGGTAATTGATATGAAATATTGGAACAAAATTTTGAAGAAGATTATATATTTTGTTTGCTTGATTCTTTTAATATTTATAGTGCTAAAATTAGCATGTTTTTTTATGCCTTTTATTGTTGCTCTTATTATTGCAAATATGATTGAACCGATGGTTAGGTTTATAAATAAAAAATTTAAAATGATTAGGAAAACATCTGCCATTATATCAATTGTATTAGTGTTTGTCTTTTTAGTTGGTGTTATTATTGCTTCGTCAGTGGTTATTGTTTCAGAGGTAAGTAATTTATTAAAAAACTTTGAAACGTTTGGAAATAATATTTTTCATAATGTGGAAACGTTTAGTAATTTTCTTAAATTAGAAGATGTGAATGTATCAGATGATGTAAAGAAGCTTATTATAGATGCTACGAATGATTTACTTGCTCATGTACTTGATTATGTAAAGAATTTTTTGATTGATATTTTAAATTTGATAACACAGATACCTATATTTGTTATTTATTTAGTAATTACAATTTTAGCCACATATTTTATTTCTACAGATAGACTTGGAATATTGGATGATTTAGAACAGAAAATTCCTAAAAGATGGATTAGAAAAGCAAATAAATATTTTAAAAGCACTGTTTCAGTTTTAGGAAAATACTTAAAAGCTGAATTAATATTAATTTTTATTTCCTTCATTGAGGTTCTTATTGGATTATATATTTTTAAGATGATAGGTTTGAATGTTAAATCACCTTTTTTAATTGCTTTGGGAATTGGGTTTGTAGATTTGCTACCTATTTTAGGCTCTGGAACTGTAATGTTACCGTGGGGAGCAATAGAAATTATAATGGGAAATGTTGAACTTGGATTAGCGGTGATAGGATTATTGATTTTTATATCGTTAGTTAGACAGTTTCTCGAGCCTAAAATTGTATCATCACATCTTGGAATTCATCCTTTATATACATTAATATCTATGTATATTGGTTTTAAGATATTTGGCGTTTTGGGACTTTTGATAGGACCAATTGTATTAATAATTATTTTGAATTTTTTTAATGAAAATAATAAAAGATTTAGTTTAGTAGTGAATGAAGATGAGGGAGAGGATGGCTAAAAAGTTGCACTGGTTAGGACGTATGTTTCGTCAGGTGGATATACGAATTCATCATCTGGTTTTTGAGATTGTTCTATATTTGTTATTTTTAAAATTGGAATATCTCCGCCAAGATAACCTTTTGTGATAGTTCCTGTTATCTGTACCCATGAATAATTTTCAAATTGATTTATAGTGTCACATTCACATAAAAATCCAACTACAACTGTTTGTGAAGCTGGATTTATTATCATATTTCTCGCAAGTACAAATTGGTTATCTGCTAAATAATTAATTCTGTAGACATATCCGACAAATGTTATTTCTTTACCTATATATTCATCAATATTTTCGTGAACTTCTTTTAATACGTTAGTATATTGATTAGATGCGATATTGGTTGGTTTGCCGAGTTTCAAAATAAGGATCGTCAACAACAAAGTTCTCTTTGTCTAAATTTTTCATTTCTGTATAAAGTTTGAATCCAGAATATATAAAAATGATTAAACATATTAAAATAAAAAACAAGAGAATTCCTTTAAATATCTTGTTTTTATTGACTTTAAAATTGTATACGTGCATATGAAAATCCTACCTATAAATAAATTTATTAAATACTATGAAATATTTTCAATATTATTCCTTGCTATTTCAAAAAAATAATGATATATTTATCGATAGTTAATAATTAGGAGGCAAATCAGATGGGTTTATTTAAATCTTATAGTGAAAAAGAAGTAAAAAGAGTTCAACCTATAGTAAATAAAATCAATAGTTTAGAACCTGAAATGGAAAAATTATCAGATGCAGAACTTAGAGCAAAAACAGATTATTTTAAAGCTCAGTTGGCTGATGGAAAAACTCTTGATGACATCTTACCAGAAGCATTTGCAGTTGTAAGAGAGGCATCAAAAAGAGTATTAGAAATGAGACATTTCGATGTGCAATTAATTGGTGGTATTATATTACACCAAGGTAGAATTGCAGAAATGAAAACTGGTGAAGGAAAAACTTTGGTTGCTACATTGCCAGTATATTTAAATGCACTTACAGGAAAAGGTGTTCATGTAATTACAGTTAATGATTACCTAGCAAAAAGAGATAGTGAGTGGATGGGTAAATTATATAAATTCTTAGGTTTATCAGTTGGGTTGAATATTTCAAGAATGAATCAACAAGACAAACAAAAAGCTTATGCTTGCGATATAACATATGGAACAAACAACGAGTATGGATTTGATTATCTAAGAGATAACATGGTTATTCATAAAGAAGATATGGTTCAAAGAGGATTAGAATATGCAATTGTTGATGAGATCGATAGTATCTTAATTGATGAGGCTAGAACACCACTTATTATATCAGGTAGAGCAAATAAATCATCTGATTTATATAAAAGAGCTAATGACTTTGTAAAGAGATTACAAGCTAAAGTAATTATAGAAGAAGATATTAAAGATGAAGCTCAATTAGAAGATAATGAAAAATATGATTATATAGTTGATTTAAAGGCAAAAACAGCTACATTAACACAAAAAGGTATTAAGAAAGCTGAAGATTATTTTGAAGTTGAAAACTTTAATGATCTTGATAATACAGATATAGTTCATAATGTAAACCAAGCTTTAAAAGCACATGGTGTTATGAAGAGAGATAAAGACTACATTGTTAAAGATGGTGAAGTTTTAATCGTTGATGAGTTTACAGGTAGAATTATGTATGGAAGAAGATATAATGCTGGTTTACATCAAGCTATTGAAGCTAAAGAAGGTCTTAAAATAGCTGATGAACAAAAGACTTTAGCAAATATCACATTCCAAAACTACTTTAGAATGTATAATAAATTGTCTGGTATGACAGGTACTGCTAAAACAGAGGAAGAGGAATTCAGAGAGATTTATAACTTAGATGTTGTATGTATTCCTACAAACTTACCAGTTGCAAGAAAAGACTTAAATGATATTATTTATAAAAATGAAAAAGTAAAATTTGATGCTGTAGTTGAAGACATTAAGCAATCACATGAAAAAGGACAACCAGTTCTAGTTGGTACAGTTTCAATTGATAAATCTGAAAAATTAAGTAATTTACTTAAAAAAGCTGGAATACCACATGAAGTATTAAATGCTAAATTCCATGAGAAAGAAGCTGAAATTATAGCTCAAGCTGGTAAATATGGTGCTGTTACAATTGCTACTAACATGGCAGGTCGTGGTACTGATATTATGCTTGGTGGTAATACTGAATATATGGCTAAACAAGAAATGAAGAGAGCTGGATATACAAATGATCTTATAGTTCAAGCTTCTGCTCATAATGAGACAAAAGATGAAAAGGTTATTGAAGCTAGAAAAGCATTTAACGAATTAGAAGCCAAATTCAAAAAACAAATAAAAGAAGAAAAAGAAAAAGTTATAGCTGCTGGTGGTTTGAAAATCATTGGTACAGAGAGACATGAATCAAGAAGAATTGATAACCAGTTACGTGGACGTAGTGGTCGTCAAGGAGATCCAGGTGAATCAATATTCTACATTGGCCTTGATGATGATTTGATGAAAATATTTGGTGGTGACAAAGTTACTGCTGTTTACAATGCGTTAAAAGCTGATGAAAACATGCCAATTCAATTTAAGCCAATTTCAAAAGCTGTTGAATCTGCTCAAAAGAAAGTTGAGAGTAGAAACTTCTCAATCAGAAAACATGTATTAAGCTATGATGATGTTATGAATACTCAAAGAGAGATTATATACAGACAAAGAAGAGAAGTTTTAGATGGTGAAGATGTTACAGAATCAGTTAAAAATATGATTAGAGAAGCATGTGCTTTAATAGTTGATACTTATAGAGCTGAATTAACTGAAAAAAATCCAGATACAAGTGCTTTATTATTAGAAGTACAAAATGGATTAAATATTAAAGAATTAGATTCATTAAATAAAGATAAAATTGATCCAGATGAAATATTAGCAGAATTACAAGAAAAAGCTTTAGCAATATATGAAGCTAAGAGAGAAGAAATTGGTGAAGAACCATTCAAAGAACTTCAAAGAATTGTATTATTAAAAGTTGTTGATACAAAATGGATGGATCATATTGATGCAATGGATGAATTAAAGAATGGTATTGGATTACGTGCTTATGGACAAAAAGATCCAGTTATTCAATATCAAATCGATGGTTCAGACATGTTTGAAGAAATGATTAATAGCATTAAATTGGAAGTTGCTAAAATCTTAATGTGTGTTAAAAAGAGAGAAGGATATGAAAGAAGAAGTACTGTTAAAGTAACAGGCGAAGGTAGAGAAGATATCGATGGAATGATTAATCCTGAATTAGCACAAGAAGAAAAGAAAAAAGTAAAAGCTCCAATAGTTAATGAAGGTCCTAAAGTTGGTAGAAATGATTTATGCCCTTGTGGAAGTGGTAAGAAATATAAAAACTGCTGTGGTAAAAACGCATAAAATCAATACTTTCAGAGATTAGAGTAATTTACATAAATATGAAAACAACCCAAATTGTTTGCATTTTGTTTGCAAATTGTTTTCATACAAGTAAGTAAAAACTCTGGAACTATCTAAAATAAAGACTTTGCGGGTTGCAAACAAACTAAAAACAAATATAAAAAGTGTTATCATTCGTGGTAGCGCTTTTTTTGTTTACCTTCGTGGAAGGAGGTATAAATGTGAAATGTCGAATGTAACAATTCAAAAAAGAGGAAAGTACTATCAATATAAGTTTGAAACTGCAAAGATTGATGGTAAAAGAAAATTTTCAAGCAAGTCTGGATTTAGGACTAAAGCTGAAGCAGAAAAGGAGGGGATAAAAGCCTATAACGAATATATGAATACTGGGCATGATTTTACACCAAGTGATATGAGTTATTCTGATTTATTAGATTATTGGTTAGAAAAGCATTGTTATATTAATCTAAAATATCACACAATAGAAGCATATAGCAGTATTATAAAAAATCATATAAAGCCCAATATAGGTCATTTTCGAATTTCTCAAATTACTAGATCAACCTTACAAAACTTTATAAATAAAATGTACATAGATAAATCATTTAGTAAGAATTTTCTTAATAATATAAAGAAAGTTATAAAAGGCTCATTCACTTTTGCTTATGAAAATGATTTTGTAAAGGTAAATCCGTCCATTGGAATTAAATTACCTAAATATGATATTCCTCCAGATGATCCAGCACATATTTTTACAAATGAAGAAATAAATATGATACTTAATAGGTTTAAGAATAATCATTGTGTATATTATGCATTTTTAACTGCTTATTGCACAGGACTTCGAATTGCAGAAGTATTTGCACTTACTTGGAATGATATAGATTTTAGGAATAAAACAATTAGTGTAAATAAAAACATACTAAAAAAGAATCAAGTAGGAGGAACAAAGAAAAGACACATAAGTGGGAACTCAACAACAGTATGGTATTTTGGAACTTGCAAGACTCAAACAAGTTATAGAACTATTCCTATTGGAGAAACATTATTAAATGCTCTTAAAGAGTATAAGAAAGAACAAGAAGAAAATAAAAAGAATTATGGAGATACTTATATGAAACATTATAAGAAAAGCGTTATAAATCCATACAATAATAAGCAAGAGATTAAAATATTAAATGCTTATGCAGAATTACAAATACCATTAGATGAAGTAGATTTTGTATTTGTAAAGAAAAACGGAGTATATGAGGGGACAGATAGCTGTAAATACCCATTTAAGGTTATACACTATGAATTAGGTATTCCTTGCAGATTTCACGATTTTAGAGATACTCACGCAACGAAATTAATTGAATCAGGAGCAGATATAAAAGCTGTTTCTAAAAGATTAGGACATAGAAATATCGATTTTACTTATAACATATATGTAAGAGTAACGCAAAAAATGGAAAGTGAAACTGCTGATAAATTTGAAGAAATATGTGGAACTTTATAGGAGGAAAGTATTATGAAAAATGAATTACCAAAAATAAAGATAGACGAAAGAACTGGAATTGAATACAGATTAGAAGGAGATTATTATATTCCTAATCTAACTTTACCAAAACAAGAAACAATCATTCTTAATAAATATGGAAGAATGAGATTAAACTATTTGAAAGAACATAAAAAAGCTGAATACTCAATTATGTTATTAGATGGTACATTAAACGCACATTTGAAAGAAATTCAAGAAACAGCTCAAAATAGAGTTGAACAGATAATAAACAAACTAAAAGCAGAAAGCGATTTAACTGAAGAAATGAAAGATACAGATATTCTTTATTGGGGTGGCACAATGAATGCTATTAAGAATCAAGCTGAAGAGATAGTGTTTAACGAATTAATATATGTGTAGGAGGAATGTAATATGAATAATTTAAGAGAAGTAAAAGATGATTTATTAAAAGAATGGATTGAATATAGAGAAGAAACAATATTTGCAATTATGAATGAAGAAGATAAAAAACATGAAATAAGATATGATGAAATAACTGAAAAAATATTAAAAAATGTTCCTAAACAAAATCAAAAATATGTAAGGCAACAATTAGATGTACTTGATAGAAATTATATGGAATATTTAGATTATTGGTGTGAGAAATATTATAGAAATGGTTTTGCAGATGTAATTGAATTGTTTAGAATGTAAAATAATGAGCTGTATTGAATAAATATTCTTTACAGCTTATATTTTTTGTTAATTTATTGTAAAAAAATCATAAGATTGATATAATAAGGTGCAAGAGAAATAGTAATTTGTCAAGGAGAAATATAGTTATGGAATTTAGCAAAAAAATACAAGAATTAAGAAATAAAAATAAATTAACACAAGAACAATTTGCAGAAAAATTATATGTATCACGAACTGCAGTATCAAAATGGGAAAGTGGGAAAGGTTATCCTAGCATTGATTCATTAAAATATATATCAAAAATATTTAATGTTTCAATTGATGAACTATTATCAAATGAAGAAATAATAGATATTGCTAAAAATGAAAATACTTCTAACATTGAAAAAATAAATAATTTAGTATATGGATTACTTGATATAATGATTATTTTATTTATCTTTTTACCACTTTATGGACAAAAAATTGGAGAAAAATTTTATACAGTATCTTTAATTAGTTGTACTGATATAGGAAATACTATAAAAACAATATACTTTATTACTTTGATTTTTATATCTATAATTGGAATTGTAGAAATTGTATATAATTTTATAGATGACAAGAAAATACGAATTATAGTTAATATTGTTTCACTTATTATTCAAACAATTGCAATATTATTTTTTGTAATGACAAGACAACCTTATGCAACATCAATAATGTTTATGATATTGATTATAAAAATGTCATTGATAATTAAAGATAATTTTAATAAGAAAAAAGTATTATGAGTGCCTAAAAATAGGCAGTGTTACTAAAAGTGTCAAACAAATATATATGTAGTGAGAGAAAGTTTCTTGATAGATATAAAATTTCATAATAAACTAAAAATGGGCTTACCCAGAAAGGAGTATTTATTATGAACAACAAAAAAAGAAATTTTCTCATTAGTGGAATTTTGCTTTTAATAGCAATAACTTTTACAATATTAGTCAAAGTAGTAGATGTAAAACAAATTGGAGTAAACAATTCTAGTATAGGGTTTGCGACTTTAAATCAATTTATTTTTGAAACTACAGGAGTAAATATGATTTGGTATCACATTACTGATTGGTTAGGATTAATTCCTGTTTTTATGGCTGCTATAGTGTATGCTTTTATAGGGCTTATCCAATTCATAAAAAGAAGAAGTATATTTAAAGTCGATAAAGAGATTATACTATTAGGACTATATTATATTATTGTAATAGCTTTATATGTATTCTTTGAAAAAGTAATTATTAATTATAGACCAATATTAATGAATGGCTTTTTAGAAGCATCTTACCCATCATCTCATACATTGATGACAATTTGCATTTGTGGAAGTTCTATTTTAATCAATAAAAAGTTATTTAATAATAAAATAACAAAAGTTATTAATTATTTATCAATTATTATAATTACAATAACTGTTGTTGGAAGATTAATATCAGGTGTTCATTGGTTTACTGATATTATAGGTGGCATACTTATATCAAGTGGTTTATTAATGACTTTTTATTCTTTATTAAGTATAATAAACAAAGAAAATTATTAGTACAAATTACAATTTATTTATTAAAATATATAAAGAAGACTATTCATACATTGAATAGTCTTTTAATCTTCTAAATTATCAAAAAGGTCGCTATTAAAAAAATCATATAATTTAATTTTTAATGTTTTGCATATTTGATAAATAACATAAGCATTTGGTTTATTAACTTTTAATGCTAACATATCTTGTAAAGTAGATGGTGCGACAGCAGATAATTCAGCCAATTTGTTAGGAGTATAATTGTAAGTATTACATAATTCATATATTCGTTTACTTACTGCTTCTTTGAATAACATATCACACACCTCATTTCTTCAGTAATATTTTAACGGAAAACCGGCGAAATTATTCACGGATAGCCGTTGACTTTTAAAAAATAAGGTGCTATAATATAAACACAATGAAGGCAGTACATTATTTATTAGGTGTACTGTGTTTTTTTTACCAATTACTTGGGAAAATAGAATAATATAGAGGAGTGACATTGTGACAATAACGGACGGAAAAGAAAGTTTTATAATTGATAAGAAAGATGTGACTAATAAAAAAGACGGCTACATAATTGGAATTGATGAAAATATATGGTGTATAGAATTATTTATAAAAAAGGAAAAAAATAATTGTTTTAAGGCAATAATAAAAAGACTCCCTTCTAGTTCAAAAGATGGAGGAGATGAATTAAAAAGTTATAACATACTTGATAATCCTAATTTTAATGAATTTCTACTTTCAAGTTCAGATTATAAAGAAATTAAAAGATTATATGAAAATATGCAATTAGTAAAGAAAAATAGAAAGCAAAGTATAGTAGAAGCATTTGCGTCACTTTTTGCTTATGAATGCTATGAAAATTATTATTTACAAGAACTTTGGGAAGTCAAAGATAAAGATTTATTTGCTTCTATTACATCTGGATCTGATTATCAATACGAATGTTTATGTTTAAAAAGTGAAATATATAAAAAAACAAAAGAAATTTTAAAAGAAAAATATAAAGTAAATTTAAATAAATTTATAGGAGGTAAAATTAGATGAGCGAGGAAAAATTTATATTAGTATTTTTAATTGTATTATTTTTAATTTGTTTAATATATGAATTATACAATTATGTAAAAAATAAAGATAATGAAGAAGATGATAATGCAAAACAAAAAAACACTTTTTTTGATACCCTAGATATAGAAATTGAAAAAAGTGGATATGAAGTTGGTGAGTGGGAAAAAGAAGTTAGAAAAGATTTGATTCCAATTATTAAAGTAAAAACAAAATATAAACCAAATAAAGAAATAAATGTTCTTGTTGGCGATTATAGTAAAAGTTCTATATCAAACACAATATACATTTTAGAAAGTATGGGAATAAAAACAACGATTGCTAAAAGTGGTATAGAAATTGTAAAAAGAATTAAAGATGGCGAAAAATATGATTTAATTATTACAAATAATATTTATGATAGAGGACATTGTGACGGTCCAAATACTCTAGACCATCTAAAAGAAATAGAAGGTTTTAATATTCCCGTTATAGTATTAACAGTTTCGGAAAATGAAAGAGATACATTTGTAGGGTATTATGGATTTGATGAGTATATTACAAAACTGTTAACGCAAGAAAAAGTTAAAGAAACATTCCCTAAAATAATCAACGAGTTAAAATTTATAAAAATAGAAAAACAAAAAAGCAATAAATCTTAATAGGACTTATTGCTTTTTTCTACCTAATAATTCATCAATTGAAAAGGAAGAATAAATAAGTGTTAGGTTATATAAAAATGTAGTAGGAATTAAATTGATAGCATTTTCATAATGAGCATAAGAGGCTTGAGTAGTATTTATTTTTTTAGCAACATCTGCTTGAGTAAGATTATGTTTTTTTCTTAATAATTTTAAATTTTTGGCAATTAAATCAAGGTTAATAGTTAATGGAAGATAGTTTGTATCATTAGTTCTAGTCAAACCGAATAAATAATCTAAACTATAATTAAAATAATTTGCATATTCTATCAATCTTTTTAATGGTATAGTATCTTTTCCAGTTTCCCAACCAGATACTGTTGTAAAATTAACTTTCATCAATTTTGCTATATCTTTTTGTTTTTTATCAATTAATTCTCTACTTTCTCGTAAATTTTTAATTATCATATAACTTCACCCATTATAATTATTCCATTAACTTGGGCAAATATTATTTTTCTAGGGGAAATAGATTATATTTTTTTGCTTATACATATCTATTTGCGAATTTAACATAAAAATAATTGTTTTTTTGCGAATATTTATTTTATTTTTCTTCAAATACTTTCCAAATAAAAGAATATATGATATAATTTTATTGTCAATTTACGGGTGAAAAAGGAGGAAATATGGAGGATTATAGTGCAAAACTAACAGGGGAACCTTTTTTATATAATGAAACAAAAATTATAGGGCGTTATTTACTAGACGGGGAGAATGAACAAGAACTAAAAAAAAGGAATATTGAAGAAAACTTGATTTTAATATCATCCTATATCATTGTACATTTCGGGTGATGATATTTGAACGAAG
>ERZ825137.66-NODE-66-length-137805-cov-5.504719_pt1 | contig 137805 bp, 108 predicted proteins | sample MGYA00519873_ERZ825137 | MGnify/ENA primary metagenome ERZ825137 (study PRJEB31778, sample SAMEA3449190) | human gut metagenome | biome: human gut; feature: human-associated habitat; material: faeces | place: United Kingdom | collected 2010/2012 ...
CCCGTGCCTGAAAACATGTGCTAAGGAAACGGGAATGGCAAGGTCCGATTACGATTTTATCAATTTGTCTCTGGGACATGAATTGAATGAGTGGCTGGCAGAGAGAGGTTATGCCGGACAGGCGGATAACAGAAGCCGGCTGGCTGAAGTGGTTACCTGCAAATTGCAGGATAGCTTTTATGTGAACGTCTCTTGGGATGCGCTGAACACCGCATATAGTGAACACCATGAGTGGTTTTCAGAGCTTACCTCCGGGGATGAGGATTAACAGGCAAATTATGCAGCTATCGGGCAGAGTGATTACCTGCAGGGATTTCCATTTATAAGAATACGCTGTTTCGCGGAATCTCCGCTTCTCCGGAGAGTTACGACTATTTTTTTACTCAAACCCACAACACCTGCACTGGAACTTGCGTTGCACTCCGGATTGTGACTTCCGCAGGAAGTATTCTTTTACCATAAGGATGTCTGTTTTCCCTTTCCCCGTCCGTAAACCACAACTCCGATCACATTTCTGACATTTTTCCAGGATGTTACACAGCAGGATTATTTCAGTATGTTTTTTATCTGGTGTAAATTTCAGCACTGACATTCCGCTTACGTTAATTTACACTGAATACCCACGACACGAGGAGAATATGCAGCACCGGCAGGATAACTTACTGGCGAACAGAACGTCGTTTCCTGGTATGGTTTCCGGTCAGTACGCATTCAGGATCCGTACCTTATCTCAGGTGGTACGCTATTTTTCCCTCCTCCCCTGCCTTTGCATTCTTTCATTTTCGTCTCCGGCAGCCATGCTGTCTCCGGGTGACCGCAGTGCAATTCAGCAGCAACAGCAGCAGTTGCTGGATGAAAACCAGCGTCAGCGTGATGCGCTGGAGCGCAGTGCGCCGCTGACCATCACGCCGTCTCCGGAAACGTCTGCCGGTACTGAAGGTCCCTGCTTTACGGTGTCACGCATTGTTGTCAGTGGGGTCACCCGACTGACGTCTGCAGAAACCGACAGACTGGTGGCACCGTGGGTGAATCAGTGTCTGAATATCACGGGGCTGACCGCGGTCACGGATGCCGTGACGGACGGCTATATACGCCGGGGATATATCACCAGCCGGGCCTTTCTGACAGAGCAGGACCTTTCAGGGGGCGTACTGCACATAACGGTCATGGAAGGCAGGCTGCAGCAAATCCGGGCGGAAGGCGCTGACCTTCCTGCCCGCACCCTGAAGATGGTTTTCCCGGGAATGGAGGGGAAGGTTCTGAACCTGCGGGATATTGAGCAGGGGATGGAGCAGATTAATCGTCTGCGTACGGAGCCGGTACAGATTGAAATATCGCCCGGTGACCGTGAGGGATGGTCGGTGGTGACACTGACGGCATCGCCGGAATGGCCTGTCACAGGGAGCGTGGGCTTCGACAACAGTGGACAGAAGAATACCGGTACGGGGCAGTTAAATGGTGTCCTTTCCTTTAATAATCCTCTGGGGCTGGCTGACAACTGGTTTGTCAGCGGGGGACGGAGCAGTGACTTTTCGGTGTCACATGATGCGAGGAATTTTGCCGCCGGTGTCAGTCTGCCGTATGGCTATACCCTGGTGGATTACACGTATTCATGGAGTGACTACCTCAGCACCATTGATAACCGGGGCTGGCGGTGGCGTTCCACGGGAGACCTGCAGACTCACCGGCTGGGACTGTCGCATGTCCTGTTCCGTAACGGGGACATGAAGACAGCACTGACCGGAGGTCTGCAGCACCGCATTATTCACAATTATCTGGATGATGTTCTGCTTCAGGGCAGCAGCCGTAAACTCACTTCATTTTCTGTCGGGCTGAATCACACACACAAGTTTCTGGGTGGTGTCGGAACACTGAATCCGGTATTTACACGGGGGATGCCCTGGTTCGGCGCAGAAAGCGACCACGGGAAAAGGGGAGACCTGCCCGTAAATCAGTTCCGGAAGGGGGCGGAAGGTATGGTGCGTGGTATCGCCGGAGTCGATAAAACGGTTCAAAATGCGGATAAGAGCACTGACCGGACGCAACACAGGGAGAAGCCTTGAACAGCTAACCCGGTTGCTAAAACGATATCTGACGGGCTGGAAAAGTTACTACGGGCTGAACCAGAGGCCATCGCTGATGCGAGAGCTGAACGGATGGATAAGGCGCAGTCGAGGCGTAAGCAAGGACCTTGCGGCGCAAACAGCAGGAAGCTGCCATAAAGAGTGGCGGATAAGCTGTAGTCCGGCACTGAATATAGCACTCCCCAATAATCTGTTCTCCAGACTGGGTCTGCCAGAAGTATAGGCAGGCGACGATCAACATAACCGAACCGCCGTATACGGCCCCATACGTACGGTGGTGTGGGAGGAAGCTGATCGTGAGATCAGCTCCTATCCCGATTTAACCGTCAGTCTCCCCCAAAATGCCCGTCCTGGCGCTTGTACACTGGCATATTGGCATGATCTTAGCGGCCATCATAGCTAAACTAACGTTTGTAGCGTTAACATGGTTTCAAAGCGGGATTTTTTAAGTTTTGTGGAATGATGCGTATTTTCATGAAAGGAGATCACTCAATAACTTCCATCGAGATCGGGTAATAACATTGTAAGCTTCCGGGGAACTCATATTGACGCGTTTTTCGGGCGCATCATTGGCGGCGCATACGAACGCCGCGATGGTTGAGGAATGGTTTTCAATTTTTGCTGCGATTTTTAGAACGAGCTCCAGCACTTCGCGGCTAGGGGCATTTATTTTTTGATAAAACGGATTCATGTTTATCTCCTGATGCCGAGCAAAAAAAGCCCCTCAAATGAGGGACCCAAGGAATAGATTAAGCAACGGGAATAAAACACCAAGCCAGTGTCTGATTTCAGACGCGGTGAGACGTTATATCGTACACGCTTGACTATGCTCCCTCCTGGCACATTATCAGGCATTATAGGAAACTCGCTTTGCGAATGAAGCGATTTAATGTATGTATTAGTCAATACAAGCGGGCATTTGTGAATATTAATACGTTCTTAGTAAATAATTAATTTGCTTATGCACCAGAGCGACACGCTTCACCATCCGAGGAGCGACCCAGACGATACTGCTTCCGGCCACCACGCCTAAAATTTCTGGTAACTGGTGATAATCAAGGACACGTGCCACTGCGCGGCCATATCCAGCAACGGTATGGATAAGGATAAATTCTCTATTGTGCTCAACGCTCACCACCATTTCGGACACAGTGCGCGCGGCATCAGGAGCCGGACGCAACTGTGGATTCTGCGAATAGACTTTTAGCCCTTTGGCATTTCGAATTTTTATGACACCTAACAACTTGAGCAGACGAGAAACGGTGGACTGGCTGATTGTCTCAAAACCACGCTCCTGTAAGTCGCGGCGGAGCTCCTCTTGGGAAAAATAGCTCTTTTCTGCAATCAGACGTTGGCAGACCGTTAGCTGTAGTTGCTCTTTGGGAGAGAAATCTTCGTAATCCATCATAATCCTATATTCAGTTCTCGAAATAACCGGTGACACCACACCATTCCGTAGACCGGATAGGGGCAGCGCCATCCGGCAAATTACAACAATGCCCCCAGACTTAATGCCACCATAATTACCACTGTTAATATCCCAAGCAGCGGCGCAACCCATTTCAGATATCGCACGTAAGGCACGTGGGCGATAGCCAGTCCGCCCATCACAACGGCAGAGGTGGGAGTGATCAGGTTAACGATACCGGACGCAGACTGGTAAGCCGTAACTACCAGGTCGCGGTTGACGTTAGCGAAGTCGGCAAGAGGTGCCATGATCGGCATCGTCAGAACGGCCAGACCGGACGAAGAAGGCACAAGAAACGACAGCACCACTTCCAGCCAATACATCACGTTGATGAATGCTACTGTCGATAATCCAGTAACCATTCCCTCGGCGTAGTGCAAAATAGTATGGGTAATCATACCTTTATCCATGATCACTACGATACCGCGCGCGATACCGATAATCAGTGCAACGCCCAGCAAATCTCGCGCGCCGTTGATAAAGGTAGAGGTCAGTTCCTCTTCGCTCATGCGGGCGATCAGGCCGATGATAATTGCGCTGGCCAGAAATACCGTTGAGATCTCCGCCATCCACCAACCCAGCACCGCCACGCCGTAGATCATGACCGCGAAGGTAAGGGCGAAAATCACCAGAATAATTTTGCGTACCGGGGTGAACTCCAGAGCCTGTTCGCTTTTATTGCCGAGGAAGTGGGCGAGGTTCTCCTCTTGTTTATCCGCAATAATGGAGAGAGACGGCTCCTTGCGAACTTTCCGGGCATAGCGCATCACCCATGTCACGCAGATTATCCAGCCGATGACAAGCACCACCACACGCAAGGTGATACCGTTGGTGAAGGGGATCCCGGCTGCATTGGCGGCGATCACCGTCGCGAAAGGGTTAATGGTGGAACCGAGCGTGCCGATCCCGGCGCCGAGCAGCACGGTGGAGGCGGCTACCACAGGGTCGAAGCGTGCTGCCAACATCACCGGCACCAGCAGGGTATAAAACGGCAGGGATTCTTCGGCCATGCCGTAAATTGTACCGCCAGCAGCAAACAGCGCCATAAGGATCGGGATCATCCACTCTTCGCGACCACGTAGTCGGGTGGTGACGCGCTCGATTCCGGCGTCAATGGCCCCGGTTTTGGTGACGATCCCGAGGAATCCTCCGATGATCAGAATAAACAGCGCAACGTCTATCGCCCTAGCCTGACCGGAGTCTGGATCATACAACCCGGCAATTGGGGCCATCAGCACTGAAATCAGTCCCTGCGGATTGGCCTCTACGTGTGCATAGGTGCCGGCAACAGGAACCTCCTTGCCGAGAGCTTCGTTCATTGCCATGTGATACTGCCCGGCTGGAATGATCCACGTCAGGACGGCAACGATGGCAATCAGAAAAAAGAGAATGGTATATGCGGAGGGAAATTTGAACTTACCCATGATGTTCTCCTGAGACCCGGTGCACCCTACGACGCACCGGGTGGTGATTAGTCGCCGAGTGTCGCCACCATGACCGCTTTAATGGTATGCATGCGGTTTTCTGCTTCATCAAAGACGATAGAGTTAGGGGATTCGAAGACCTCTTCCGTCACCTCCAGTCCCTTCAGGCCGTATGCCATCTCAATTTCTCGGCCCACTTTGGTGTGCTCATTGTGGAAGGCTGGCAGGCAGTGCATGAACTTGACGTTCGGGTTGCCGGTGGCGTTCATCACGTCAGCGTTGATTTGATAAGGCTTCATCAGGCTGACGCGTTCGGTCCACGCCTCTTTCGGTTCACCCATGGAGACCCAAACATCGGTGTAGAGGAAATCCGTTCCCCACACGCCTTCTTCCACGTCATCGGTCAGGGTGATACGTGCGCCCGTCTCTTCCGCGATGGAACGGCACTGTTCAACAAGCACCACATCCGGCCAGAAGGATTTTGGGGCTACAAGACGGATATCCATCCCCATTTTGGCAGCCCCCACCATCAGGGAGTTACCCATGTTGTTGCGTGCGTCGCCAAGGTAGGCAAAGCTCAGTTCCGACAGTTTTTTGCCCGGGGAATGTTCCAGCATGGTCATCAAATCTGCGAGGATTTGGGTTGGGTGAAATTCGTCGGTCAGACCGTTCCACACCGGTACGCCCGCGTATTTGCCCAACTCCTCAACGATGGCCTGACCGTAACCACGGTATTCGATGCCGTCATACATACGGCCCAGCACACGGGCGGTGTCTTTCATTGACTCTTTATGGCCGATTTGCGATCCGCCTGGGCCGAGGTAGGTCACCTGCGCCCCTTGGTCGAACGCAGCCACTTCGAAAGCACAGCGGGTACGGGTGGAGGTTTTTTCAAAAATCAGGGCAATGTTTTTGCCAACCAAGGTCTGTTTTTCTCGTCCGGCTTTTTTAGCCGCTTTCAGTTTGATCGCGAGATCGATCAGGTACTGGATCTCTGCCGGGGTGTAGTCCAGCAGTTTAAGGAAGTTGCGTTTTTTCAAATTGATGGTCATTAGGAAATCCTTTTTAAATTTTAACTGTCTGATGCCCTCACTCTGCCATCTCCCCTTTGAGGAGAGGGGTAGGTGAAGGGGGATTCAGTTACGAATCAATGTGCCTTTCTTGCCCGCCAAAATCTCAGCCCCGTCGACCAGAGCGCCGATCCCGGCAATACCGTTGCAAGCTTCAACAAACTTGCAGCAGGCGGCCACTTTCGGCCCCATCGATCCGGTGTCAAACTGCATGCCTCTGAGCAGTTCTGGCGTCACCTGCGCTAGCGGACGCTGGGTCGGTTTGCCCCAATCGAGGTAAACCGCGTCGGCATCAGTGAGAATCAGTAGTGCGTCGGCCCCTATCTGGTATGCCAGCAGGGCAGCAGAGAGGTCTTTGTCGATCACCGCCTCAATTCCGCGATAGCCGTTAGCCTTTTCCACAACTGGCACACCACCGCCGCCGTTGCAGATAACAAGATGGTCGCGCTGGATCAGTGCCGTAATAGCATCGCTCTCGACAATGCGTTTCGGCTGTGGAGATGGCACCACGCGACGGAAGTAGCTGCCGTCGGCCTTAAACCCCCAACCTTTTTCTGCTGCCAGTGTTTTTGCCAGGTCTTCGTTGTACACCGGTCCGATATATTTGGTCGGGTTGCTGAACGCCGGGTCAGTAGCGTCCACTTCCACCTGAGTAAGCAGGACGCTCACCTCACGCTGTGGCAGGCTGTTTTTCAGCGCCTGCTGGAGCATGTAGCCGATCATCCCCTGGCTTTCGGCGCCAAGAACGTCCAGTGGATAAGGGGTTACTTTGTCGTAGGCGCTGTTCTGCAGCGCCAGCAGCCCGATCTGTGGACCGTTGCCGTGAACCAACACCACGCGCCAATTCACCGTGAGCCCGGCGATGGTACGGGCGGCCAACTCAATGTTCTGGCGCTGGATTTCTGCTTCCAGTGGTTCGCCGCGCTTCAATAATGCGTTGCCGCCCAACGCCACAACCAAAGTGGGTTTTCGTTCCATGATGGCTCCTTTAAATTCCGTCGCGTTCAAGCGGACAGCTCATGCAGCGTGCGCCGCCGCGGCCTCGTCCCAATTCGTCCCCCGGGATGGGCAGCACGGTGATACCGGCTTTGTCGTATTTCTCGTTAGTCCAGACGTTGCGCTCGTAACCAATCACCACACCGGGGCGGATGGTCAGAACGTTATTGGCGTCGTTCCACTGCTCACGTTCGGCTTCAAAGGCGTCGCCGCCGGTGGTGATCAAGCGTACCTGGTCAATACCTAGTGCTTTCTCGATGGCGTGCAACAGGTCGGTTTCCTGGGTCCGTTGTAGGCCATCGCGTCCGTTCGAAGTGAGCGTCCAGCACTGGGCGTCTTTGCGCACCACTTCCGGGTAAACGGAGAAAGTGTCAACGTCGATGTGGGTCATGACGGTGTCAAGGTGCATACAGGAGCGGTGTTTTGGCAGCTCAACGGCGATCACTCGCTCGGCCTGACGATGTTTGAACAGGCTGTTGGCGAGGAACTCCACGCCCTGCGGTGTTGTGCGTTCAGACATGCCGATCAATACCGCCCCACGACCAATCACTAATACGTCGCCACCTTCCAAAGTGGCGTGGTCGTAATAAATATTTTCGTCGCCGAAATACTTAATAAAATCGCCGTCGGCAAATGCCGGGTGCCAGCGATATATTGCCCGGAGGTTATTGGTTTCACGTTGACGGGCTGGTTTGGCCATCGGGTTAATAGAAACACCGTTATAAATCCAGCAGGAGGTATCGCGGGTAAATAAATGATTCGGTAGCGGCTTCATAATAAAGTCATTAGACGTGTGGGTATCCACCACCATATTGTTAATGGCAGCCGGAATTTCACCGTAAGTTAATCCGCCGCTTAATCTTCGCGCCAGTTCACGGTGCGGCATGTCCGCCAGCCAGCTGCGCACATCGCCCGCAAAGGTAGGTCCGAGGCGGTAGTCAGAAATTTGCGTCTCCAGTAACCAAGTTTTCGCTTCTTTAATATCAAGGGTTTGTGTCAGGAGGTCTGTTAACAGCAGGACTTCCACCCCCTGATCGCGCAGCGTATTTGCGAAGATGTCATGCTCTTCACCTGCCCGTTCAACCGAGAGTACATCATCGAAAAGCAGTTCCTGACAATTCGATGGTGTCAAACGTTTCAGACTTAAATTTGGGCGGTGCAGCATAACACTACGCAATTGACCAATTTCAGAACCGACGTAATGCTTTTCCATAATTATTCCTTTAATTTTTTCAGAATAAAAAGGTATGCGCCATGTTGTGTATTTAATTTCATGGCGGCTAAGTTCAATTGATTTCGTGGTTCATACTAGGCGGTAAAATAAACATTATTGTGATGAGATTCACACAAGAATGGATATTAAGGTGTTTGTTTTAATTTGTGTTATTTGCATCAAATAATGATTAATTTCATAATGTCAGCTCATGAATAGATAATCATTATTTGGGTGGAAATATTTCTATTTGTTATTATTTTGTGGAGTTTGCTGTTTTAAGGTGATTATATATTTATATGATTTTAAAAGTAAAAAACTGTAGCACGAATAATTATGCAATAATTGCAATTTAACTTTTTTGGGCTTAATAAAAGGCTGTAAATAGTTATGAAATCATAAAGAAAAATTATTAATGTGATAAAATGTGATATGTTCTCAGGTTTTGTGATTTTATTTTATAATTCTGGTGATTGTGTTGGCGTTATCACACGCTCGAAATGAAGTTATGCATAACCGCTGCATAATTACCTGTGTATGATTAACAATGATCTAACACCCTTCCCGATAAACATGAGCTCGCTTAGATGTCACAGGAAAAGGGCTAGTATGGCAGCACTGGTTTTCGTATGAAAGAAAGATAAAACATTGCCTTATATCTAAGGCTTCTTGATTATCGGTAACATCCACCATCTCCAGCCATAGCTGGCAGGTGGTGACGTTGGTGCAGTACTGGCGGGAGCTTCGGCTCCGGAACTGGCATACCTGCTGAAATCAACAGAAAAAGACCCGGCAGTAAACGCCATTGCTCACGCCATTCTGGGCGGTGCAGTAGCGGCAATGCAGGGTAATAATGTTGCTGCCGGTGCAGCAGGCGCAGCAACGGGAGAGCTGGCAGCCAGAGCGATTGCCGGAATGATGTATCCGGGCGTGAAACAGTCAGACCTCAGTGAAGAGCAGAAGCAGACGATAAGTACGCTGGCAACCGTGTCAGCAGGGCTGGCCGGCGGTCTTACCGGAAACAGCACTGCATCAGCTGCAGTGGGAGCACAGAGCGGGAAGAATGCTGTTGAGAATAATTACCTTAGTGAAGAGCAGTCTCTGACTTTTGACAAGGAGCTATCGGAATGCCGGAATTCCGGGGGGGACTGTCAGAATGTTATCGATAAATGGGAGAAAATCAGTGATGAACAGAGTGCAGAAATCGATCAGAAGCTGAAAGACAATCCGCTGGAAGCCCAAGTTATTGATAAGGAAGTTGCGAAGGGCGGATATGATATGACGCAGCGCCCAGGTTGGCTGGGTAACATTGGTGTGGAAGTAATGACCAGTGATGAAGCCAAAGCCTATGTTCAGCAGTGGAATGGGCGGGATCTGACAAAAATAGATGTAAACAGCCCTGAATGGACTAAGTTTGCAGTGTTTGCTTCTGATCCTGAAAATCAGGCCATGCTGGTCAGCGGAGGTTTGCTGGTAAAAGATATAACTAAAGCGGCTATATCATTCATGAGTCGCAATACAGCGACAGCGACGGTCAACGCATCAGAAGTTGGAATGCAGTGGGGACAGGGAAATATGAAACAGGGTATGCCGTGGGAGGATTATGTTGGGAAATCTCTTCCCGCTGATGCCCGTTTACCAAAGAACTTTGATTACTATGATGGTGCTACCAAAACTGCTACCAGTGTAAAATCAATGGATACGCAAACTATGGCGAAATTGGCTAATCCGAATCAGGTTTACAGTTCGATAAAAGGAAACATTGATGCTGCGGCTAAGTTTAAAGAATATGCACTCTCTGGGCGAGAATTAACTTCATCAATGATCTCTAACAGGGAGATACAGCTCGCTATTCCTGCTGACACAACTAAAACACAGTGGGCAGAAATAAACAGGGCTATTGAGTACGGTAAATCTCAGGGCGTCAAAGTGACGGTAACGCAGGTGAAATAATGGCTTTTAATAAAGATCAGGATTACTGGGCGAATATATTTGTTACACCAGATTTTTTGAGTGTTGAAACTTATTCAGGATTAGGAATGACAGGCAGAGATCCATTGTTTTCACCACGTTTATTACAGCCTGATGTAGATGATAAAAGCCTAGGTGAGGAGATCCTACAGGCATTGTCTGACAGCCGTACACTAGATGTTTTGGAAGATCGAGTAGCTTTTTTCGATCTTGAAAAAAGTAAAGAACAATATGCAGCTTGGATAGCTACTCTGATGGAGAAGTATGGTTATAGAACTAAACGTGCATTATTTAAAAACATGAAAAAAGTTGGTATCCATCTGGTAAATGATGTTATCACAATCCGGCCTTCATTCCATGAAAAGCTGGAAGCATGGAGTGGTAACAGGATCAATGAATCTGACTATGTGGTGCTTCCTGCAGACAGTTCCCCAACCGAAATCGGCTCAGGTCTTCGCCTGGCCTTGAGTCGCTGCAAAGGTTAACCTAGATATCCCGCCCATCACTGGCGGGATTTTTGTGTGCTTCCAAGCATATCATCTTGACACGTTTTTCGGGCGCGCGTCATCGGCGGCGCATACGAACGATCGTGGTCTGACGATGGTTGATTTATTTTGTTGCACAAGGGCAACAGCTTAGCTGGTACCCGAGGCTGGTTATGAAGTGCTGAGTCGGGTAATTGCGTCATAGTGGGCTCAAACGTTTGACGATGATGCTGACCAGAAGCTATTCTGGACCAGATCTTACACCTCTCAGGCCTCGTTAAAATAAAGGAGGAATGAATCGAACCAGACAGAAATGAAAGGCCGGAGTTATAGCAGAGGCTAATCCTGAGTAAAACAGTGAATCAATACTAGGACGTTAGTGGAGCACTTTTCATCTGACATTGACAGCAATGTATATTATATCGGTTATCCGTGGCAATTTAGACCACATATCAATTCAAGATTAAGTAATGTTACAGTAGAGGAAAAGTCACGATGACTCTTTTGGATAGTGTCGAAGCAGGCAAGCTGACTCTCAGAGAATTAATTGATACTCTTGCAAAAGATAAAAATTACAAAGCTTCCAAGTGGGATCAGCGATACCGTGAATTTACGACCTTGCTACAACAAACCTTAACTTTTGCTGAGCCTGAAACGGATGTGTAGTGGTTTACTGAATTTGGCCACCTGAATGCTCACCTCAGAACAACACAGGTGCTCCAATGAAAAAAAGAAATTTCAGCGCAAAGTTTAAACGCGAATCCGCTCAACTGGTTGTTGACCAGAACTACACGGTGGCAGATGCCGCCAAAGCTATGGATGTTGGCCTTTCCACAATGACAAGATGGGTCAAACAACTGCGTGATGAGCGTCAGGGCAAAACACCAAAAGCCTCTCCGATAACACCAGAACAAATCGAAATACGTAAGCTGAGGAAAAAGCTACAACGCATTGAAATGGAGAATGAAATATTAAAAAGGCTACCGCGCTCTTGATGTCAGACTCCCTGAACAGTTCTCGATAATCGGGAAACTCATAGTGCATTATCCTGTGGTCACACTCTGCCATGTGTTCGGGGTTCATCGCAGCAGCTACAGATACTGGAAAAACCGTCCTGAAAAACCAGACGGCAGACGGGCTGTATTACGCAGTCAGGTACTTAAGCTACATGGCATCAGCCACGGTTCGGCCGGAGCAAGAAGCATCGCCACAATGGCAACCCGGAGAGGCTACCAGATGGGATGCTGGCTTGTTGGCAGGCTCATGAAAGAGCTGGGGCTGGTCAGCTGTCAGCAGCCGACTCACCGGTATAAACGTGGTGGTCATGAACATGTTGCTATCCCTAACTACCTTGAACGGCAGTTCGCCGTGACCGAGCCAAATCAGGTGTAGTGCGGTGATGTGACCTATATCTGGACGGGTAAGCGCCGGGCGTACCTCGTCGTTGTTCTCGACCTGTTCGCAAGAAAACCAGTGGGCTGGGCCATGTCGTTCTCGCCGGACAGCAGGCTCACCATGAAAGCGCTGAAAATGGCATGGGAAACCCGTGGTAAGCTCGGCGGGGTGATGTTCCACAGCGAGCAGGGCAGTCATTATACGAGCAGGCGGTTCCGGCAGTTATTGTGGCAATACCAGATCAGGCAGAGTATGAGCTGGCGTGGAAACTGCTGGGATAACAGCCCAATGGAACGCTTCTTCAGGAGTCTGAAGAACGAATGGATGCCGGTGGTGGGTTACGTAAGCTTCAGCGAGGCAGCTCACGCCATAACGGACTATATCGTTGGATATTACAGCGCACTAAGACCGCACGAATATAACGGTGGGTTACCCCCAAACGAATCGGAAAATCGATACTGGAAAAACTCTAACTCGGTGGCCAGTTTTTGTTGACCACTTCAATTGCAGTAATGCGATACTGTAATAAAGCTCTTTACCGAGATTACCTTTGAGGGGTTTGTACCTGTACTTCGGTATACATACGAGATGATCCTAATAGCGATAGAATACGTGGGAAGCGGATTTATATCTTCCCATATTATTTACTTCTCGATTTGCTGGTAATAAACCGAGGCAGTATTTAGCATGGGCATTCTATAGTTAAAGCCCATATGAACAATCACCACCTCCATCGGAGGTGGGACTGATAATAAAAAAAGCTACTGATGCGTTTTTTTTGAGAACATTCAGCTTAGCTGTAATGTCCGCTTCGCTCAAAGTGGCCTATAGTATCCGCGTAAAAAACAGGCTTAGTGTAGGATATTCTCCGTTTTCCAAGCAGATCTCTTTAAAGATCGCCTATCGACCCACGGCCGTTTTGGTACTGCCACCATGCTGGGTAATGCGAGGACGGCACTTGATCTTCACCGCGCCCCGGGTGAATGAGTCATCCGAAGCCTTGCTCGACCATACATAGGCTTCGCCGGTACCGAGACGACTCATCTTATCGGAGGTCAACTCACCAAGAGCGGCATTCGCCTTCTGGATGTGTTTCAACCATGCGGGCGAGTTGAACTTGTGCATGATGATCTGTGAAGACAACTCGATAAGAGAGATCGGGACTGATGGCGGGTCCTGAGAAGCGACCATAATGCTGGTTCCCTTGTGGCGCATCTCACGGACAACCTCGACCAAGCCGGAAACCAGATCATCGTTCTCGATATATTTGTGAGCTTCATCGAAAACCACCAACTTATTGAAGGCTCTTCCTTGGTAGGTTGCTTCTGAGAAAACCTGTAGCATCACCACGAACAAACCGAGAGCTTCGTCCTTCTCAATGTATTCATCTCGCAGATCCACGATAATCAACCGGCCGGGGCGAATCAGATCCTGGAGACGCTGGTTATCATCGATATATTCGCTTGCAAACAGTAAGCGCGTCTGGGCCAGCTCCTTTAGATGATCGGACAAACCAGAGTTATCGATGCCTGCTCGCAGAGAATCCAAGGTCAGGTTATCCCGCAGTCCCCTCATGATGAGATTGATTTGGCGCATATACATGCTCTGGCTACCAATCGCTCCCATTAGGAATTTCCAGTGTGCTGCCTTAAGTTCAGCGGCAGAAAAAGCAATCGGCTTAACCTCAATATCCGGGTACTCGGCCCTACGATCATCTACCTTGTTGGCAGGGGTAAGAATCAAGACATCCTTCAATGCTTCCGGGTTGGCCTTGTAACGCTCACGAAGGATACGGATCTCATCCTCTACCGAGTTGGCATTAATCATCGAGGTAAACTCCGGCGCATAATCCTGCGTCGGGCTATAATGGAAAATGACTGTGGCGAGCGGGCTTGGCAGTACATTAATGTGCTGAATCGGCATTGAGGCCATCTCAATTGCTGTTCCAAGGGTGTAGCTCTTTCCACCGCCTTGAACCCCGAAGAGACTGATCGTGTGGGTATGATTGAGGTCCAGCGCGATTTTCCGTCCGGAAACCTCTCCGAGCAATCCGTACTGCGGTGAACTACCATTAACGCCCAGCATGATGTCGTAGCTGACTTCGGCTTGAGGCTCGAATGTCAGATGCCCCTGTACTTCAAGAGCGGGTCGAACAGCTTCTTCCGGTTCCACATCAACGGTAGCGGGTTGTTCGTCATCTTTTTCTTGTTTGGGCACAATGGTGGTAGGTTCAGGTGCTTGCTCGACGGGTTTCGCCTGTGCTTCCTTTTGAACAGGTGCGATGGTTTCCTCTGAGACAGAAGGTATTGGTAGAGTGACTGGTGTCTCCAGCTCATCGTTCCAGAGCTCGTCCACCGTCCAGGATGTCGAGCGGACCCTATTAGGGGCGATGAAAGCGGCAGTCTCGAGCTTCGGTACGTTCGAAATGATCTGTTCGCTCAGACTAGGAGCAGTCGGTACTTCCTCACTCTCGACAGACACAGGCTTGCGACAGTTCTCCAGCAAGGCATGAATGAGATCCTTGCCGATACGATGGAACTCGATGCCAATCTCGTTGTCCGGAGATTCTGTTCCAGACTTGTCAAAGTCGAAAATCAAAGCGCACCGCCTGAATTGAAGCGAGTAGCCCTGCTCAATGGATTCAAGTAGTCCTCTCGCTTCCTGCGCGGCGGTCTCTTCAAAGATCCCATAACGCAGTGAGCGCTCCAAATAGAACCTAAGAATCTGAGCCAACTCCCGGCTCTTGAGCAACCTATCCGGCCGATCCGGTTTTTTCAGGGCCGGGTCAAAGTGACGCTGGAGGATGCGCTCGCTCTGATTTATCTGGGCGGAGATCCGTTCCTTCAGTTGGTTGAAAGCCGCAAAGGCACCAACCTGCGAATAACACTTCACCTCAACCAGATTACAAGTGATCGTCCTGGTGTTTAAATCTAAATCAAACAAACCCAAGTCGGTACGTTGTAGGCTGATAGCATCGTTGACATCGTCTGACTCACCGCTTACGCGGTAGAGGTCCGTGTGTGCGTCTAATGGCACAATGATCTGATTGCTTAACGCGCCTTGATATTCGAGATAGAGCCTCGCTAGAGCCAAGCCAAGAGCCTCCGCCTGTTGCGTACGTGCGGAAATCAGTTTCAGGGCAAGCTGACCAGAAAGCGAGCGCAGGTTCGCGAGTATCTGAACCGACTGCTCGCCGTCGGCGGACAAACCGTGCTCAAGCAGCACCGGTTTCAGCATGGCCTCCAACTCATCGTTCGAGCGCGAGGAGATTATCAGATTATGGGTCGCTTGGGAGCTGGCTCCTGGCACATAGTCAATCAGATAATCCGGTCTGTTCTTCCGACCTCCATGGTCGAAAAACTCAATCCCCATATTTCGGTCGATAGTAAACACCCAATCACTGATCTGATGAACCTCGTAGATCAGTTCTCGTTGAGCCACATCGAGGCCAAGGGTTACAACGGGTACGGCCTTGAAACTAGCACCAGAAGTAGCAACCGCTGAGGTTGCAAAACAGAGGTGACGGTTCAGTGACGACAGCAAATCGAAACACGCAGCGTGGTTATTTGCACCGAAGGAGCGCCCAATAATCGGCCGCTTATTCCAGAAGGTACCCGAATCGTCGTCAACGAATTCGGTGTCAAAACCCTGTATCAACCCATACAGCGGAGTCACCCCCATCGGCCTCTCGGAAATGGAAAGCTCCTCGGCGGGGAACACATCCAAAAGAACGCTGATGTGCGCTGGAAAATCCTTGGAATTTGCATGGAATTCATTCAGCGCATGCTTGGCCAAGTTCAGCTTGGAAAACAGATGATTGCCAGTTGATGCCGCAAACGCGTCTGCAGCCTCATTCACCGTTGCTCCGGGATGAACTATGGATTCAAGCGCCTCACCCAAAACTGGCGAGTCAGGCTCGGAGGTAAAGAGCCGTATGTCATAGCGCAAATCGGCATACTCACGTTTCTGCTGAAGCGCTATCAGAGCCTCAGCTATTAACGAACCTGATCCGGGGTTAAAGATATTCAGCGATAGCTCTCTCACATAAGGATGCTGGGAGAGATAGCGCTCAATCTTATCCGCAATGACCTTTCCGGAAATATCAATTCCCGCCGCAGAGGGCTCGGCCAAGCCAAGTGCCGAACAGATCTCCGCCATCAGGCCACGAGAATTATTCTCGGTTGTTGGAGCGTATAGCGCCCAAAACGCATTTAGATTGTCCACCGGCGTGAATATACGACCATCCTCTACGGGAATGCCGACAGGATAGGCTGAGGGCACAAGGCCATCCAATAGGGCAGAACGGACGTGAGGAATGTAGTCTTTCCCACCTGACTTGATCTTTTCGATCCAATCCTTGCCCAGAGTAACCCAACTGTTCAGCCACAAGGCTCGGACCGGATGGGTTGGGGAGACCAAAACAGCCTCGCGATGCCTTCCACGGAAGTCGGTCAGGATGACATGGATTGAATCAACGGACAGTACGTTTCTTAGCGATCGCAGGTGTTGCTGGCGCTCGCCACCAGAAGTCATCTCGGCCTGGCGGATGAGATTCCTGACCAAGTCAAGATATCTTTCAGCATACGCGAGGCATTCCTTTTCAGAGTCATGGAACAACAGCCCCTGCATGCTCAGTTCGGCAGAGTCTTTTCGCACCACTGCAAAAAACTCTTCACGGGCAGCCAGGAAAGATGCCATCGCGGCAGATGTAGGCAGCATGAGTCCGACCTCGGAGGGTGGCTCAGCGGTATCCAGGTTGATCTGCATTCGCCAGCCTGACGGGTGTTTAGGCTTTGCTAATATGCGTTGCTCGATTATTTTGAGCGTACGTGATAGCGGAATCTGAACCGCCCCCTCACGACCGAATTTTGCGTGCAAGGTTTCCAGGCGGGAGGTCTTCTTGGTACGATCGCCCTCGGACCAAGCTACACTACTGATAGCGATATCATTGGGATCACGTTCATCACTTAGGGCTGTCAATTGCAGTCGGAAACGTGCATGCTCCAGGCTCTGCTCAATAGGCATGGCACGTTGGGGGGGATCTTCTTCAATGTTGCCACCGGGCAGGACGTAGAAAGGCTCGCTCTCATAAGAGCGCTTAACGCCCTCGGAGCTGAAATCTGCTTCCAGCGGAATCGGGTCGCCATCGGCAGTCCAGGGCATTACACGGATGAAATGCCATCCTTCCTCGAATTCTATTTTATTGAGTTTAGCCAGGCTGGCAGTACATTGCAGGCGGTTCGGCGTCCAGGCTTTTACCTTTTTAGATTTCCCTACCGGGCCGTCATTCTGCGAAATGATTTGCACCATAAAATGGTCAAGCCCACTGACCTTACCGGGGTGAGGATTAACCTCAAACACCACGTTCATTTTACGACGGTCGTTCGGTACCAGAACCTGTTGCCCAATTAGGCCACTGAGTTGATCGTCGGTCTCATCATCCGCAACGACAGGCAAGTCAGTTTCCAACACTGTCAGAAGAACCTTGTCCAGTGAAAGTTCTTCTTTGAACGTCCATTTATCGAAAGAAATGCTCCACCAACTTTTGTCTGTCGCAATGGGGGGCGTCCAAGATTCGGAATCATGGACATCGTATTTTTCAAAGTAGGTGAATAGACGCAACTCCAATGTCTTATCGCTGAGCCCAAGATCAGCAATACGACCACGAGCCGACTTGTGTGAGGATATCAAACTGCGGACGCTGCCAAGATTACGGCGAATTTTTCCAATGACCTTGCCCGGATCGGCAAAGAGCTTGAAGTCCGGGATCAACGCCAATTCATACAGGCTGGCCCCAAGAGTTTCTCCATCAATCCCGTTTTCGAGCGCGGTGAGTAGATACCGCGCGCGCGAAACATCATCAGCAAACAGCCATTCCTCCTCGGTGAGGATACCCAAAAGATCGCGAACATAGCCAGCCAGCGTTGCCGGAAGCCGGTCAAGCAGCGACTCGATCAGATCCTCGTAGATACCGGTGAAGGCAAGTTCCTCGAAGGTCGCCACGCCAAAAGAATCCTCGGCGCTAGTACGAAGCGAGGTCGGTATGAACACCAGCAAAGGCTGGCGCAGATCGCCGTTCGCGTCAGGATTACGCAGTTCCACCAACTTGGTGGAAGTTACTCGGAAAGGCATGCCTTCTTGGTCATGACTGCCGAGTATAAATATGTTTCCGTCAGGCCAAATTCGCCTAAGTTCCCGGCATACTGACTCCATAACTGCGTCATCAAGGTCGGTGACCCGCACACAGTGGCCTAGGCCACGATCACTCAGGATCGCTTCGATACGAGGACACAGCACTCCAGCCAACGCCGCATTCAATTTATCCTGTGGAAGCTTTATGAACGCGCTACTCATGTGTGCCTCCCATTCTTATCAGTTCTATCAAATCTTTCAATTGCATATCGGGGCGATACTTTTTGGGTTACATAAGCATCCGACAAATCCTGGTAGAACCCAATTTCACGAAGGCGGCGCTTGAAGGCTTCGAGATTAAGACGCAGGGCACGTTTGTCTAGTATGCTGCTGTTAGCTGTGGTTCCTTCTGGTAATTGGTCGATGTAAAGACCGTAGCGGTTCCTTAAAAAGGCTAACAATTCTTCGATGCGAACCTCGTGGGTCACAAAACGCCCGCCGTCTTGGGTGAGTACAGCTACCTGGAGGAGCACTTCGAGCAGCTTGCTTCCTAACACAAATCGACGTGGGCTTCCCTTAGTCCGGGCCTGAGCCAAAAGTCCACTTTCTTTATTCTTCAGCAGAAGAGAATCCAGGCACTCAGTGATGTATTGGCGGTGATATTTACCTCGATAGGCCATCAGTATTTCAATGAAGGAATCGAATTCACCCAAGCCCATGGCGGTGACGTCCCTAATCTCTGGGTCTAAATCCTCATTCCTGGAGGCCGATTCTTCAATTAGGCTCGCCAAGCGGAATTTGAAGTAGGCTTGACGCTCGGTGTCGTGCTCGGGCTTCAGCAGGGATATCAGATCACTAACAGTGAACACACCGCCTCCGGGAGGAGCCAATTTACCAGTTTTTTTGCCCAAGTATTCCGCCATTTCATCGAGTTTCTTGACGACAAAATTGGCCTGCACAAAAGCAGGTATCTGACGATAGAGCCGATCAGTGGATTTTCGAGCTAACTCAACCATATGCGGATTGTTGACGTCCCCCATATCTACTATCAACGCCAAGCGGTAAGGGCAACCTTCCAGAGCATTATCGAGACCCGGGTTGCTCGGACATTCCCTGGCGGTACAGAGATCGTTACCAGAGCGCTGTTTCACCAGCTTGGGCAGCATTTGCAGTAGTTTGAGATGATATAGTGCCAGATGGAAAGCCATCAGAGTTTTGAGATAGTCAACCAACACCGAGCGCGGGATATAAGGCTCATAGGCGAGTAAACGCAGAATATCGTCTGCCAAAATATCGGCCTGCCCGATACACAGAGGTTGGAAACGTGCGGGCTCCTTGGAATCCTTCATATCCTGCGTAACCTGTTGGTCTAATCGCAAGATGGCCTGCGTTTCCACATCCACGGAAGCGTTGGGATCGTAACGGTCCGTTACCAAGTCGATCCCCGGGAAGAAGAAACACTTCAAGGCATCTCGCGCCGCTTGGCCCTTACCTTTGCGGGCATAGAAAAGCATCCAGTAGATTTGCTCTGCAGCGCCGTAATCTCGGGTATGCTTCGCGTTACGAAACTTATAGGTATTGCCATGCAAAGGACGTGGTGCAGCTAGAGCTTGGTTGCTTTTACCTCTATTCACTAGATCCATAAGATCTGTTTCAATCCAGGCTCGAACAATTTCAGGGTTTTGATCGAAACCAGCAAACCACTCGGGATGTTCAAGGAAATCTTCGAGAAACTCCTCAACTGAAAGATCACCACCGCGAGGAGGTCTGCGACTACCATAGCCATCGTATTTCAATCGTGGAAACAACATGGTGAGTACGCGATCCATCTCAATATGTTTAAAATCGAGATAAGAAACTTTCGGGATTCGAAACTCTTTGTCACGGCCTTTAATTGACATTGTATTCGGCCCCCTTTTCAGATGATTCCATTACTAACCGCCCATCTTGTTCTCGACGGATTTCGTAAAATTTGTGGCCAGCCTTGGTTAACAATACTTCGTTGTAAGGTACAGAGGCCAACAAGTTCTTAAAGACGGACAAGCTCAACAAAAAACCTTCTTGCTCTTCTACGCTTGGTCGGTAGCCGTCGTTAAGGCGCATCAGCATTTCATATATATCGAGATTGATTCGTAGACTGGCCTTGTGCCCTTCGCCGGAGTCATAAAGCAGGACCAGCGCCTGAGACAGGCACTCGAGAAAAGGATGAGACGCGGTCTCCTGTTCGGTACGAAGAGAAAAATAGTCACCGTCGAAAAGCCGGTAACTGCGAACGGTACCTTTATCCACTTGGCGAACACGCAGTGCCAACTGGTTACCTAACCTCGCAGGGTCGCTTAAACCTTCACCTCGGTTGATGGCGCGGAGAATTGCAGTCACTTCATCGTTGCTTTTCGTACCTGCCCGCTGTGTGGAGACCAAGAAGGGATCGATGCTTTCATATGGCAGCATCTCCTTCCACCCCATATCCCTTCGTTCGAAGAAATGGCGACGTCGCATATGTGAGAGGTAATTCCGATGCCTAGAAATCAATCGGGCACGATTTTTCGATGAGTAATCGCGAGGCAGGCTGTCAAACAACGCTTCAACCAATTCATTGTCATATCCGGCTCGTTCTGCAAACGAGAAACGACTCATGGCCTTAGACCTGGGATGGAGAAAGCCTAACTCGCGGTCCAGATCAGGGTTGCTGACTTCAGCAATGTCGATCTCGCGCAGCAGAGCAATGAGTCGGTCATTGGAGCCTTTTTCCCCACCAAGCCACGAGTTGAAATAGAATCCGTCCAGAATGCGGTTTTGGACCTCTTCACCACCGGTCTGATAAAGCTGGTGAATACCGTCACAATCTTGGGTGCCCACTAACATGAAAGCCAACGCCGACCGTAGGTCGCGCATAGTGATATGCAATCTCCCGCGAAGGTGGGTAATAGTGTAGAGCATTTTCAGACGCTCGATCACCTTGGGACCGGCAACCGGATCCTGGAAAGTCCGGGCATTATGGTAGGCAAAACACTTGCACTTGATGTCACACTTCTCACAGGCTTGCCAGTATTCCTGTTGTGTCATGCGGGCAATCAGCCTCTCAAAAATCGAAGGCTGACTTTCTTCGGGGTTAGCAACTACCGAGCGCAAATTGAGGTTGATGATCGCTATACCGCCTTCCGGAACGGCCCCGGCCAAACCCTGTTGGATCTGCCTGGCGAGCAGCGGGTACTCCTCTTCATGCTCTAGGAAAAAATCGACTAGCCGTCCCTCGTTAATGGCTATTAGGCGAGTCTGATTTTCGGGCCAGCTAGAGGCATCCTTACCCGCGAAAGGAGCAAAGAATTTCCGCAACACCGCATCGTTTCGCTCATCACCTTCATCCTGGCTGCCGTCATAGTTACTCAGGTAGGTATGCCCCTTGATCTGGAACACTGCTCCATTCGCGCCACGTTGCATCTGCGCGCCCTTGCTCTCAGCAAAGGACTCAACCTGCTGAATAAAGGCGGTCTTGCCATCACCTGCGTTACCGCTAATGATCACGAGCTTAAACTCGCCTTTGAGCAAGGCGGGCTTAAGCTTTTCGTCCAGATATGTCGGCACATAAGTGGCCTTACCAACTTCGTCGAGGCCACGGGTTCCCGCGTTGGATACTTGGCTCTGGCTGTAGAGGGTCAGCAGATGGGTGACAAAGGGGTTGCTATTGGGCTTGGTCGGCTCGAAGCCCAGCCTAGATACCACCTTGGGGCCGGCTCCAATCTCGCCGGTGGTCAGCACCGAGCGCAGACGCTTGACCTCAGCCATGGCAGTCAAGAACTCATCGACTGACGTGAAGCGCTCCTTACGCTCCGGTGCGATCATCTTCACCAGGATGTTGACCAGTGACGAGCTGAGGTCGGCACAGCCTTTGAACTGCTTGGGGTCCTTGGGTTGAGTCTTGATCGGCGGCGTGGGATCGTCGAACGGATACTTGCTGGTCAGACACTCGTAGAAGGTGATACCCAAAGCATAGATGTCGCGGTCTACCCGGTCAGAAGCATCCGGCTCGGAATTGTAATCGTAATCCGGCGGCAGGTAGCGACGAGTGCCTCCACCACCCTGAACCTCGTCACTTTCGGATACCGCGACATTGAAGTCAATGATACGAACACCTTTATCAGTCCATAGCAAATTAGAGGGTTTAACGTCCTGATGATAAATACCATGTTTATGGAGATGCGCTAAGCCCTCAGCTGCTTCGCGAACAATGCGAACAGCATCATCCAACGCCAAGGCTTCAGTATCGATCAGATCGGACACGTCCAGGCCTTCCACATACTCAAAGACGATATAAGGAGTTTGATTTGGATCAGCCATTCGATCGGCCCAGATAACCTTAACGACATGTGGATGATCTGGCAGGCTGGTGAGTGTCTTATATTCGCGGCGCAGGCGCTCATAAACACTACGCCGGTCTTTGGTCACAAGTTTGATAACGCGAACTACATCGCCTAAAGCATCAAATACTTTATAGACCACCCCAAAACCACCGCTGCCGAGTTTCTTTTGCACACTGAAACGCTCAGCTAATACAAAATCGGCAGGCAGGTTGGTTAGGTCATCAGGAATGTTAAAAGCTGGTGCAGAAGATTTTTTTTCACTTTTGCCTTCGGGTAATATCAGATCTTCAAATTGCTTTTTAGCTATAGCAGCGCTGGCAAAACGATCTTCAGGATCGAACTCACAAAAGGTTTGCAACCACTCATCAATGCCTTTGGGGAAATCAGGTTTGTGCTCCGAGGGTTTGATAGGGAATTTACCATCGGCTTCGATCATTTGATCAATATTTTCGTAGGGCAACTCACCAGTTAGCAACTCGTAAAATACTAAGCCTGCAGAGAATAAATCAGAAGCAATGGAGGCCTCTTTCGGCTCAGACTTTTGCTCGGATATCACTAATTCGGGAGCGCGGTAAGCCGAATCGAGATCTTCGGTAATTTGATTAGCAATAGTTTCTGAAATCGATCGGTTTTTACCTACTCGAGCAAAGTCGAAATCGGTGATGCGAGCTATACCCCCTTTAGTGATGAGAATCGCATCTGGTGTGAGGTTTCGATGAATGACCTGATGTTGATGTGCGTGATCCAATGCAGAAAGTACACCTTTGATCACCTGGTATTTTTGATCTGTTGTGAGCGCAAAAGTAGGCTTTTTTAAATGCTGACGCAGCGCTTGACCTGAAATATCATCGGTCACCAAAGTAATTTCATTACCATCGTCAGATTGAATCAGGTCACGCACAGCCAATACATTCGAATGAGCACTCATGTGCTGAACAGCCACAAAAGCATTACTGATTTTTTTCAGTTCGTCTTTGCGGGCGGTTTCCTCTAGATAGGGGTCTGCGCGATAAACTCTTAGGCGAACTTGACCCGCCTTCGCACCCAATAAATTGTGCTTTGCCCGGTACTCGGTGTAACGGTCTGTGCCACCCAGTTTTTCTATAACCTGCCAACTTCCAAACACTGGGGGAGCTGATTTTGGCTTGGCTCTACCTTGAATGGCTTTGTCAATATGTGAGTGATAAGAACGAATATCAGAAAGACGGTGGCTTGGGATTTTCCCCTTATCAGTAAAGAGTTTTAAGCAGCGCTTGTAGTCAGTCACATCCGGGCTATCGATACCAGCAGGATCATATAGCTGGGCATCATCTGCTGTAAGCAATACAACCGCATGTACATGCACTTTACGTAACTCGATTATTCCTTTATTGCTGTCAGCCAATAAGGTGCTCATCACCTTGGCGTGGTTGCGCAGCTTTGCCAGAGGGGAGTGAAATTTTTGCCTCCCCTCGGGATACCACTTTGAGCCATACACATCGATGTTGCCACGCGTTCCTTTGACATCCACCAAATAAATCGCATGAGGCGCGAGGATGGCGATATCGATTTCGAACACCTCCTCCCCTTGACGCATCTCGAAGTTGTGGAAGATCAACCAGCCATCAGGAAGATGATCCCGAAGGAAACCGATGGCCTTGCGTTCAGATTCGTTTGCAGGTTGTCCGATGGGTATGACCTTCGCCATTAGCGACCTCCCTCCTCAATGGTGCGCTCGACGAGGGCGCGAGCCAGGTCTTCTTTTTCCTGAGCCTCAGCCCGTTTATGTCCAGCATTCCAGACCAACTCATTGATCTCAGCTTCGAGGGCGCTGTAGCATCGGGGAATAAGCAAGCGCGACACATCAGGTGCCGACAGATGCGGGATAGAGCTACCAGCAGCTGTTCGAATCAATTGCCGGTAACCAATATCAGTGAGAAACATGTAAGCGTAGAGGTAGCCGGGAAGAATTTGCGAGTTTTGTGCCCCCAGCCTGAGAACATCTACCGATACGCATCCTCCGGCGAAGCGATGGTCGGCCCAAACACCACGACCAATAATACCGCCGACTTGCCCGCTTCGAGCTAGAAGGAGGTCACCTTCCTGGGTCGCCCACTCGCTCTCGTCAGGCAACAATCGATTGGACAGGAAACGTGTTGGCTCATAACGCTGGCGGAAAATCTCGCCGCTGGTCAAGAATGGGGCTCCGTACTCCTCATCAACGAAGACCTGCTTAAGCCGCCCGGTTTCACTAATCGCTATACCGAGGGATGAGAATTTATCCTTTCGTTGAACATCAGCAAGCAGCCGGTCACTTTCTTGAGCAACAGCATCGTGGAAGGTAGCCTCTAATCGCTTGAGAACTAGCGTTGATGAAGCCGTCGAACAGGAAAAGACTCGGTGTGATAACGCCAGCTTTTCCGGAAAGCCGAACTGTTCATTGACCATTTTTCCCGCTGTCTTCAGCAACTTTGCCGCTTCAACTCTAAGATCAGCAGCGCTTTGAATCAACTCGTGAGCTTGATCCTCTACCGTGCCTAGACGCGGAACAGGAAGATTAGCAATATGTTGAGGCTCAATGTGCTGGATGATTGCGCCGTATGTGCCGGAAATGATGAGTGGAACTCCAAATCGGCTACATAAGTAGGCGTAGAGATAACCTGGTTTTACTTTGCTTTCGTCAGGGATCACCCTAAGAACATCCTCAGTACAGGCCATTCCGTTCATGTCTGCACGTGAATACGCCATGCGTCCAATAGTTCCAGAGCGAGTGATGAGGGTCCATCGCTCCTTGATTAGAAGTTGACTATTTTGACGTGCTGCAGATTTTGCAATGTAACTAACATTGCTCAGATCGGATTGGAGAATGTCAGTGCTTGATAGAAATGGATACCCATTCTGTTCATCCTCTACCCAAAGGCGAGTAATACGACCTGGATTTATTATTCCAGATATGCCGCCCTCAGTTAGGTCTTGAAGATGATCTTTTCTTACTCGAATTTGCCCAAGAAGCTCTCGTGCCTCAATTGCTCCAGACATATACGGTCCGCAATCAAGGCGGCGAGCCTGTTTCTCTATCCAGCTACTCGGAACTGTTTTTACCTGAAATTTTCTGCTCATAATGTCACCTCGCCGGTTGCGCGGAATTCCTTGTATTTCTCTGCCACCAGCGGCAGCTCGTCATGAATGCGGCGGTTGCGACGCGTGACCCTACGGATTTCAACTGCGCCGCTTTCACGAACTCGCTCGATCACTTCTTCATCAAAAACCAGCTCTTCACCATCGGGGGCCCGTTGGAACAGGAGATTACCCCGGGCATCGACCCCGGCCCGATCCACCACGGCCATGAACACCCTATATTCCGGATATTCGGTATTTATCAGTTCCTCCTGACTGCGGCGTCGGAGGAGCAATAAACTCGGTAGTGCAGGGGATAAACCATATTCCTTCACCGTGACCTTGAAAGGCTCCACTGGCAGATCAACCGAGGCCAAGACCTCGCAGTGATGCAGAATCCACCAGCGCACGTATTCATCGCCAGGGTTGCCCAACAAGCCATCTGGTAACAGGATGCCCACACGGCCAGTACCAGGTTTCACCCACTGCAGGGCGCGTTCGATAAACAGTACCTCGGGAGGGACGCCTCCGGTGCTCAGATTGCCAGTGTTGCGGAATCCCCCCTCTTCGTCGCGCTCCCAGTTGTTGCCTAAGTCATAGCGCTCCAAAATGGAGGGATCGCTCACCGTGTCTTGAGTTGAGAACCAGGGGTTGAGCAGAACCATATCCATACTGCCAAGTGACATAGCTGGACTGGCGGCTTCGATGCCATCCAGATCGCCGTCTGGAAAGGTACGAGCATCGATACGGAACACGCGGCCGGGATTACCGATGGTGAACAGCAGGTTCATGCGGCTGGCCACGGCCAGAAAGGGATCAATGTCGCAACCCAAGGCATTGCTGGCCGCCCAAGCGGCGGTTTCGTTTTGAGCCTGACGGTTCTGTTCGTTTGTGGCCTCTTCAGGCGTAGTGCTCATGGCAGCCAGTTTCTTCTTGAAGATGTGCGTCGCAGTCATGGCCAGGAAAGTGCCGGTACCACAGGAGCAGTCCATGACTCTTTCGCCGGGTTTAGGATCGAGCATCTCTACCACCATTTCGGCCACGTTTAGGGGGGTGGGATAGCGGCCTTCGCGACCGTCCATCACGTTGCGAGCGACCGCCCGAAAGGCTCCAGTGCGGTAACGGGGCGGGGTTTCGCTTAAGTTATAGCGAGCTAACTCCATCACCACGCGGGCAGTTTCGTGAGGGTCCAGCGTCAACTCCCAGCCACGGGTCAGCAGATTCGGTTGCCAAGCCTTGGCGGCAGCAACAGACTCATTGATGCGCAGGGCAATGGCCTGTTGACCCACCTCCGTGAAAGGTTCGTTACCTCTGATCCAGAATTTGCGCTCACCGGTGGGCAGAGTCTCATCAAAGATCTTGGCCAGCATCAACACAGCCAACTGTTTAAAGGAGTCTTTGTGATCTAGCCCTAGGTTACGGTTCAGATACTGGCGGCAACGCAGCAGAGCACTTTCGAGGTCTTCAGCTTCGGCACTGACCTGAATGACACCTCCGGTGCGGTCAAGATCGGCAGTGCGTTCTCCCGGCACTGGCCAGACACCTAACGGTTTAGCGCGAACCTCAAACCTAGTGCGTTCGACCTGGAACAGGAACTCTTCCTGGCCATTGGTCCACATACCCAGAGTCGCGCAGGGGCTCAGCTCCAGCCGCTCCTTGAGCTCACGCAGGTCGGCTTCGGCCTCGGTAATGGAACGGAGCTTGTCACGTTTCTTCTGAGTTTTGCAGACGATAATCCGTTGCAAATTATCGTTGCTGTGCTCAGCATCGGGGTGGAAAACAGCGATGTCGATGCGCTTGCGCCCTTGGCCGGGAATCTGGGGGTTATAGTTCACCTCCAGATCATCCCGGTCGAACCCGTAGCTTTCAATAAGCTGGCGTAAAACTTTCTGTACCAATAGCTTCTTGGCGGAGGCACTCTCTTTGTTGCCGGTCAGGATATCGATGAAAAAGTTATCCAAGCCACACTCTTCGGCAGCATCCTGCAAGACTTCAATAATGTCATCTTGATCGTTCATCAGTCATGCTCCATGAGAAATTCGCGGTACTTCTCAGCAATGATCGGCAGATCGTTGTCTTCGATCTTTTCATTGCGGGTCAAGGTCCGTTCCACGAAACGCCCACCGATACGGATACGTTCGATATGCTGCTTGGGCTCGACGATTTCTTCTCCATCCGGGGAGCGCTTGTAAAGCTTGTTGCCACGGCGGTCGAACCCAACCTTGTCGGCAACGGCCATGAAGACCGGATATTCATCGATACCCCCCAAGGCTTCGGCGCGTTTTTCCTCTTCACTCTTACGCCGCAGGAATAGCAAGCTGGTGAGGATATTGACGTTAGCCTCGGCGATGAAAGCCTCCACCGGCAGGTCTACTGAGGCGAGCACTTGGGTTTCGCGCATGATCCACCAACGGATGTATTCTGCAGCTGGGTTACCGAGAACACCATCGGGCAGAACGATACCCATACGACCTATACCTGGCTTGAGCCATTTGATGCATCGCTCAATAAAGAGAATCTCCGGGGCCACACTGCCTTTCAATGACCCCGTATTGCGGAAACCACCTTCGCCATCCGATTCCCAGCTATGTGCTAACTCGTATTGTTCCAGAATATGCTTATCAGTGATCGGGATATCGGAGCCGAATGGAGGATTGGTGGCGATGATATCCACTGACCCCAATGGAATCTCCCTTTTAGCGGAGGACAGATCGGTCAAATGTCCCAGTGGGAACTCCAGAGAGTTGATGTTGTAAATGTGACCCCGACCGTCACCCGCCAGCACCATGTTCATCTGAGCAGCGCGAATCAGGAACGGGTCAAAGTCGGCTCCGAACACATTGGCTGCAGCATATTCTTTCAGCCGCTCGTGGACGTTCAGAAACTCGGTGGTGTCCTCATTTCCGCTCTGGGTGTTCTGCTCCTCACGGAATTTCTTCAGCATGTGTCCCAAAGTGGCAACCAAGAAACCGCCAGTCCCGCAAGCAGGGTCTAGCACCATCTCACTTTCCTTGGGATCGAGCATTTCCACGACCAGCTTGACTACGCCCCGGGGAGTAAAATACTGACCACGGTCGCCGCGCAGATTGACGCCCACCAACTCTTGGTAGGCCACGCCCTTGGCATCAACGTCCGTGCGGGTAAAATCGTATTTGGCTAACTCAGAAACAATAAAGGCTAACGCCCGGTTGGAGAGGGTAATTTCCTCGTTGCCCCGGAAGATGTTCTTATACTGCTTTTTAACCTCGGTAAAGAGCGTCTCGATACGAGCACGAATGGCCTTTCGGCCCTCAACTTCAAACTGCTCTTTAGGGCCTGCCCAGAACTGCCGCTTCCATGACTGACGTAGGATCCCCCGAAGGTTTTCGTCATGCATTTTGCAGAAAATCAGATAGAGGAACTGCCAGAAGGCAGCATCCTTTGGCATGCCTTCGTTGCCATGGATGAAATTATGGCAACGACGGAATGTGATTTTAAGCATCTCATTGTCAGCGACGCGCGTGTAAGCATCAGAGATAACCTCTTTGGTGCCAACAGACTCTTCCGCCATAGGCCAGTCACCGATTGGGTTGCACTTTGTTTCGAATCGCTTTTGCTCTTTTTCAACAAAGAAGAACTCCAAGCCGTTAGTCCACAAACCATACTTAACGGCTTCAACCTCGCGCATAATAGCTTCAATTTCATCAAGATCTTGAGCAGCCTGTTCAAAATCGCGGATGCGTACGGCATTTTTGCCGACGTTCGGTTCCTGACGGCAGAGCACAGCGCGCCCAAGATTCTCGATGATGTGTTCCTTGCCATGATGGAAGATAGCTACGTCCACCTTCTTGCGGCCGCCAATGGAAAAATCCAGCTCCATGTCTTCGGGCGAGAATCCATATTCGTGGATCAGGGCGCGAACGATCCGCTGCCGGACTAGCTCCTTCTTCGTTTCCTTAATCTGTTTGCCGGAAACGTAGTCGAGCGTATATCCAGCCGGTATCGTGTTTTCGGCTTGTGTGCCGTTCTTTTTGCTCATTTAAAAACTCCGCGCTCCGAGGTCAGGGGCATTTTGTATTACCCTCACCGAAATCTTTTGTTGTATGTTTCTGTTGTTCTATCCATGCGTCGATATCCTTTCGGGAAAATCGCCACTGGCCTCGGACCTTAAAAGCAGGTAATTCCCCGGTCTGGGCCATGGAATAGACAGTCTTCTCACCAACCTTAAGTAGGGTGGCGACATCCTTTAGTTTCAGAACCTCGTCATTGCTCATGCCGCCTCTCCTGAAGGGCCGTTGGCCGTCAAAGCACAGTACCAGAACATAGGCGGCTTTCCTGCCGCTGAGTGAAAATAGACCAGAATATACCTAATTATGCCAAAGATTGCTAGAGAGGTTTCGTGTTGCAAAACACTAAACACCGAAGTATATTAAACGTCATGAAAAACTTTGGTGAAACCATCCGCGACCTTCGAGTCGCTCAAGGCCTTGGGTTGCGCGAGACTGCGATCAAGGTAGGCATTTCTCCCGCCTATCTAAGCCGCATTGAGCGTGGCAAGGAGCGTCCGCCAAGACCAGAGGTAATCAAGGAGCTGGCCAAGATACTAGCAGCTGACCCTGACGTGCTGTTCCGCTTGTCTTCCTCCACAGACCCGGAAGTTGTCGACTACCTTCATGACCAACCCGAGGTCATGAATTTGCTCCGCTATGTCAAGGAGGCCTGCTTTACCGAGGATGAGCTCAAGAACCTCGTTCAAGCAGCCGAAAACATCAAAGCCAACTCTCATTAGCCCTACTACTCCCGGTTGATCCCGGCTCAAAATCTAATAACGGGAGTCCAAAATGAGATAGAAGCAATGATTGCACCGAACTGCGTAGTAGAACAACTATCCCCCCAACCCGAACAGGACGATACCCCACTTTCAGGCAAAGCCTTCTGGCAGTGACTGGTTCGTAATGTTCAGGCTCAACATCTGGAAGTCAATGAATCTAGCGCCCGAATCCATACCGTCGCCGGGTCGGTGTTTCTGGTGACGCCCGGTATTTTCAAACTCTGGATTAGCACCTGCGGTCAGAATGTCCCTGAAGAATACTGGCGGGAGGTACAGAAGAAGTTCCAGAATCTGAATCTTCACCGAAAACAAAAAAACGGCCTCAACATCTGGCGCTGCGCCGTTGTTCACGTCTGAAGGGATATCTACTTGACGATCCCACGCCGCTTTTTGGAGATGACGTTCCCTTTAATAACCCTCATCTCTTGCTCAATGAAGGAAGTCACTCAAATGACCTTTGAACAGATCCTGGCAGAGTATTTTTTTGCCCGCTTATTGAAACCAGCCCCCCAGAGCTGTTATCGCACGGCAGTAAACCATTTCATATCAACACTGTCATCAAAGTCGATAGAGAACGTGGTATGAGTCGTCTTGTATTTGTCATACTGCCCAATCTCACCAATCGAAAATGCCCCTTTGGCAAAGGTTCAAGCAGGTCTCTGGGAATGGAATTCGCTGGCGTCGGATATAAAAAAACTCACGGCTTAGCAAGGCGTCACTATCGGTGTAACAATATCAGGCGCGCCTGCGGAACGGTCCTTACCATGCTAAAGTAACCGAAAATAAACTTTTGGGCGCAAGACGACATCGACCGTTTCGACATCGTCTTTTTCTCCCTCAAAAAATTTACTGACAATCGCTTCGTCAAGACGTCCCGCCGCTATACCATGCCAGTGAGTGAAATTTTTGGCGTCTTTCCGTTCAAAACTGCCCTTTCCTGACTCAGCATCCGCAAGCGAGTTGCGCCAGTATGAGGCAAACCCTAAAGCATTTTCATCCATTACCAGTCCTGTGACTCAATGAAATCTATTGATTTATCGAATATAAAACCACCGTATGGACAACTTTTGTCCATATTGAAAAAGTTGGATGCAATGTTTGTTTATAATTCGATATCAAATTTACTAGTTGTGCTAGGTTCAGAACACAAACACATTCAACAGTACGCCAAGACTATTGATTTCATAACAGTGAATACAATTTTTTACCGTTTATAATGGCTGCCTGTGTTGGACGGGGATACCAGAGCAGCCGAAAACACCGGGGGTTATTACCTGCTCTCATGGAAACCAGATATTCCGGGTGCCAGTCACAGTCATAAATAGCCAGAAGAACATGACGAAGGGACTTTAATAGAAGCCGGAGTAACTTGTCAGAACATCAATCTTCGTCATCATTTTCAAAGAAAAATAATCAGTTAAAGCAGTCCGGGCAATCAGCCCGGATTGCTTACTATTTTAATGGATTGTTAATTTTTGCATAGTCAAACGGGCTGATACCTTTCTCTCTATTCGCATCCAGATAATCTGCCCACCACTGTAGCATCAATCGCCGTTCTTCCAGATGTTCTGCTTTATGGATATACGCAGCCCTCACTGAATTTCGCTCCATGTGGCTCATCTGACGTTCAACAGCATCACGAGACCACAAACCTGATTCGATTAATGAACTACAGGCCATTGTTCGGAAGCCATGACCACAGACCTCAACTTTTGTATCATACCCCATGACCCGTAACGCACTATTTACTGTATTCTCACTCATGGGCTTGTGCGAATCGTGATCACCAATAAATATCAAGTCATGAGCCCCACAAAACTGTTTTATCTGCTTTAAAATTGCAAGGGCTTGCGTTGAAAGAGGCACTAGATGCGTTGTACGCATTTTTGAGCCTCTATGGGAATGCTTCACTCCAGGGATAGGCTCCCGCTCCGGTGGGATAGTCCATATAGACGCTTCGAAATCGATCTCTGACCAACGAGCAAAACGCAGCTCACTGGACCGAATAAAGATCAGCAAAGTGAGTTCTGTCGCCCATCGGGTTAACGGCCTACCAGTATAGCTATCTATTTTTGTAAGCAACTCAGGGAGACGCTTTAATTCAAGCGCCGGACGATGCTGTCGATTATAGGAAGCAACCGCCCCAGCCATCTCTTGTGCCGGGTTATAATCAATTAACCCACTTTGCACTGCATAGCGCATGATGGCTGTAGTGCGCTGTTGAAGACGAGCAGCCACTTCAAGACGTCCAGAGATCTCCACGGCCTTAATGGGTGCTAATAAATCTCGAGTTTTTAACTCAGCGATATTACGTTCACCAAGCGCTGCAAAAAGATTATCTTCCAGACTTTTTAGTACACGATGGGCATGATCTTCAGACCACTTTTTATTGGAGCCATGCCACTCGATCGCGACTTCTTTAAAGGTTCGTGCTTTACTCTGTTCAACCTTATCATTTTTCTTTTTGTTTCCCGGATCGACGCCATTCGCAAGCAGCTTACGTGCTTCGTCGCGACGTACTCTGGCATCCGCTAGTGTGATTTCAGGATAAATCCCAAGTGCCAGCATCTTTTGCTTTCCCTCATAACGGTACTGCAAACGCCAGTATTTAGAACCATTTGGATGGACAAGCAGATGCATACCTCCACCATCAGTCAGCTTATATTGCTTATCCGTTGGTTTGGCTGTTCTGACTTTGATATCTGTTAATGCCATGCGTATTCCCTCCCTGTTGGTACAAGCATTATCGAACCGGAAATACCATCATTTGTACCAACATGTGTTGGTAGATGTACGTTGATATCGATTGACCTTGAGGGAGTTAATATAGCGGGAAAGGTAGATAAATACTGGATTTCAGGCATAAAAAAAGACCTCAATTGAGGTCTATTTACATACTTTTGGTGCCGAAGGCCGGACTCGAACCGGCACGTATTTCTACGGTTGATTTTGAATCAACTGCGTCTACCGATTTCGCCACTTCGGCACTGAAGAGGTATGCGGAAAACGTTGTGGATTATACCTGTCGCACGCCACCATGCAAGCGCCAGCTTGCTCGCACCTCGCTAAGTGCTGAAATTTTCAGCATTGCATACCGCGATGTGTAACCTTTGTCACACTCCAGGCACCCCGCCCTGCCATGCTCTACACTTCCCAGACAACACCAGAGAAGGACCAAAAAATGTCGATGATAAAAAGCTATGCCGCAAAAGAAGCGGGCGGCGAACTGGAAGTTTATGAGTACGATCCCGGTGAGCTGAGGCCACAAGATGTTGAAGTGCAGGTGGATTATTGCGGGATCTGCCATTCCGATCTATCGATGATCGACAATGAATGGGGATTTTCACAATATCCGCTGATTGCCGGGCATGAGGTGATTGGTCGCGTGGTGGCGCTCGGGAGCGCCGCGCAGGATAAAGGTTTGCAGGTCGGTCAGCGTGTCGGGATTGGCTGGACGGCGCGTAGCTGCGGGCATTGCGATGCCTGTATTAGCGGTAATCAGATCAACTGCGAGCAAGGTGCGGTGCCAACAATTATGAATCGCGGCGGTTTTGCCGAGAAGTTGCGTGCAGACTGGCAATGGGTGATCCCACTGCCGGAAAATATCGATATCGAGTCCGCCGGGCCGCTGCTGTGTGGTGGTATCACGGTCTTTAAACCACTGTTGATGCACCATATCACTGCTACCAGCCGCGTTGGGGTAATTGGTATTGGCGGGCTGGGACATATCGCTATAAAACTTCTGCACGCAATGGGATGCGAGGTGACAGCCTTTAGTTCAAATCCGGCGAAAGAGCAGGAAGTACTGGCGATGGGTGCCGATAAAGTGGTGAATAGCCGCGATCCGCAGGCACTGAAAACTCTGGCGGGGCAGTTTGATCTCATTATCAATACTGTGAACGTCAGCCTCGACTGGCAGCCTTATTTTGAGGCGCTGACGTATGGCGGTAATTTCCACACCGTCGGTGCGGTTCTCACGCCGTTGCCGGTTCCGGCCTTTACGCTGATTGCGGGCGATCGCAGTGTCTCTGGCTCTGCTACCGGTACACCTTATGAGTTGCGTAAGCTGATGCGCTTTGCCGCCCGCAGCAAGGTTGCGCCGACTACCGAACTGTTCCCGATGTCGAAAATTAACGACGCCATCCAGCATGTGCGCGACGGTAAGGCGCGTTACCGCGTGGTGTTGAAAGCCGATTTTTGAAAATCATTCGCAGCGCTGATCTGAGGCGCTGCCCTCTTTCGCACATATTCTGTTTTGTCGTATCGCCAGCACAGCCTGCCGACATTGTTCGGTGACATTGGCAATATCATGGTTGATATCAATGCGCACAATATCCTGTTCATCGTCTTGTGGACGCTCCAGTGCCTCAAACTGACTTTTTAGTAACGCTACCGGCATAAAATGCCCAGCCCGACGCTGCATTCGCGCGAGAATAGTTTCATAGTCGCCATCTAACCAGAGGAAATGAACATGGGGGCTACCCTTGCGTAAAATATCACGATACTGTTTTTTTAATGATGAACAGACAATAAATCCTGTTTCATTCTTTTTATAAAGACTGTATGAAGCATCATTTAAGCGTTCCAGCCAGGGAAGTCGATCTTCATCAGATAATGGAATACCCTGCGACATTTTATCTATATTTTTGGCTGGATGAAGATCGTCACCATCAATAAATTTAGCAGATAATAACGCGGCAACCTTGCTACCAATTAATGTTTTACCACTCCCTGAAACGCCCATCAAAATAAAGCTTTCACCCGCCATTTAAAATCTCCTGAATCATCTTACCTGCTGCGATACTACGCCTGGTGGCATAATAATTTCACGTTTTTTTATTTCTGCTGATAAGAATTACAAGGCACATCACGTTATGCGTAACATCGTAATGTAACAATTTTCTAACGTGATCTTCATCACAAATAATGACAATTAAAACCGCTTAAATGCTTCCGAGGTGTCTACCTGACCAGTGAGGAATTTATGCAAGTGAAAACACAGTCCTGCGTTGTTGCGGGCAAGAAAACTGTTGCCGTTACCGAGCAGACGATAGATTGGAATAATAATGGAACATTAGTACAAATAACCCGAGGTGGAATTTGCGGTTCCGATTTACATTATTATCAGGAAGGAAAAGTAGGTAATTTCATGATAAAGGCACCGATGGTGTTAGGTCATGAAGTTATCGGTAAAGTTATTCATAGCGACTCATCAAAATTACATGAAGGGCAAACGGTAGCCATTAATCCGTCTAAACCGTGCGGTCACTGCAAATACTGCATTGAACATAACGAGAATCAGTGTACAGAGATGCGTTTTTTTGGCAGTGCCATGTATTTCCCTCATGTTGATGGTGGCTTTACCCGTTATAAAATGGTCGAAACGTCGCAATGTGTCCCTTATCCGGCCAAAGCTGACGAAAAGGTTATGGCTTTTGCCGAACCTTTAGCCGTCGCGATTCATGCCGCACATCAGGCCGGCGAGTTACAGGGCAAGCGAGTATTTATTTCTGGTGTTGGGCCCATTGGCTGCCTGATTGTCAGTGCTGTTAAAACACTGGGGGCCGCGGAAATTGTCTGTGCCGATGTGAGTCCCCGTTCCCTTTCGCTGGGCAAAGAGATGGGGGCGGATGTGCTCGTAAACCCACAAAACGACGACATGGATCACTGGAAAGCGGAAAAAGGCTATTTCGATGTCAGCTTTGAAGTGTCCGGTCATCCTTCATCAGTGAATACCTGTCTGGAGGTCACTCGTGCACGCGGCGTAATGGTGCAGGTAGGGATGGGAGGCGCGATGGCAGAATTCCCAATGATGACGTTGATTGGTAAGGAGATTTCACTCAAAGGCTCTTTCCGTTTTACCAGCGAATTTAATACCGCAGTGTCATGGCTGGCGAATGGCGTTATTAATCCACTGCCTTTACTGAGTGCTGAATATCCCTTCACAGACCTGGAAGAGGCGCTACGTTTCGCCGGTGATAAAACCCAGGCAGCAAAAGTCCAGCTTGTTTTCTAAGAGATAAATAAAGGAATAATACAATGAACGATCTATTTTCACTGGCAGGAAAAAATATCTTGATTACCGGTTCAGCACAGGGCATTGGCTTTTTACTGGCAACCGGCCTGGGTAAATATGGCGCACAAATAATTATTAATGATATTACTGCCGAACGCGCAGAACTTGCTGTAGAAAAACTCCACCAGGAGGGTATTCAGGCCGTTGCCGCACCTTTTAATGTTACTCATAAACATGAAATTGATGCCGCCGTTGAACATATCGAAAAGGACATCGGCCCCATTGATGTGCTGGTGAATAACGCCGGTATCCAGCGCCGTCATCCTTTTACTGAGTTCCCTGAACAAGAGTGGAATGATGTGATCGCAGTAAACCAGACCGCCGTGTTCCTGGTATCGCAAGCGGTAACTCGTCACATGGTTGAACGCAAGGCAGGTAAAGTTATTAATATTTGCTCGATGCAAAGCGAACTGGGACGTGACACCATCACCCCTTATGCCGCATCGAAAGGGGCGGTAAAAATGCTCACCCGCGGCATGTGCGTCGAGCTGGCGCGCCACAATATTCAGGTCAACGGTATTGCGCCGGGCTATTTCAAAACAGAAATGACTAAAGCACTGGTTGAGGACGAAGCCTTCACCGCCTGGTTGTGCAAACGGACCCCCGCCGCACGCTGGGGAGATCCGCAGGAACTGATTGGTGCTGCGGTGTTCCTTTCTTCAAAAGCCTCTGATTTCGTAAACGGCCACCTGTTGTTTGTTGATGGCGGCATGTTAGTGGCTGTTTAACACCTACTACCCTACGTGCAGCGCGAAAGCGCTGCTTTTCTGGCACTAATAAGAGATAAAGACTATGCCATTAATCATTATTGCGGCAGGCGTCGCGCTGCTTCTTATCCTGATGATCGGCTTTAAAGTTAACGGCTTTATTGCCCTCGTTCTGGTCGCTGCCGTCGTCGGATTTGCCGAAGGGATGGATGCACAGGTCGTCCTGCACTCTATACAAAATGGTATCGGCAGCACGCTCGGCGGGCTGGCAATGATCCTCGGTTTCGGGGCCATGTTAGGCAAGCTGATTTCTGATACGGGTGCGGCACAACGTATCGCCACTACGCTGATTGCCACTTTTGGTAAAAAACGCGTGCAATGGGCGCTAGTGATCACCGGTCTGGTTGTGGGCCTCGCCATGTTTTTTGAAGTGGGCTTTGTCCTGCTGTTGCCGTTGGTATTTACCATCGTGGCATCATCTGGATTACCCCTGTTGTATGTTGGCGTACCGATGGTAGCAGCGCTCTCTGTAACCCACTGTTTTCTGCCGCCACATCCAGGGCCTACTGCCATCGCGACTATCTTTGAGGCTAATCTCGGAACGACTTTACTGTATGGATTTATCATTACCATTCCGACAGTTATTGTCGCAGGACCGCTGTTTTCTAAACTGCTAACTCGCTTTGAGAAAGCACCACCGGAAGGCTTATTTAATCCTCATCTGTTTAGCGAAGAGGAGATGCCCTCCTTCTGGAACAGTATTTTCGCTGCCGTGATCCCGGTCATCCTGATGGCTATCGCCGCCGTTTGTGAAATTACGTTACCGAAAACTAACACCGTGCGCCTCTTCTTTGAATTTGTCGGTAACCCTGCCGTTGCGCTGTTTATTGCCATTGTTATTGCGATTTTCACACTGGGCCGACGTAATGGACGCACCATCGAGCAAATCATGGATATCATTGGGGATTCTATAGGCGCTATCGCGATGATTGTGTTTATTATCGCTGGCGGCGGCGCGTTTAAGCAGGTATTAGTAGATAGCGGTGTCGGGCAGTATATTTCACACTTAATGACCGGAACTACACTTTCGCCGTTATTGATGTGCTGGACTGTCGCGGCGCTGTTGCGTATCGCTCTGGGCTCTGCCACCGTCGCGGCCATTACCACCGCGGGTGTGGTGTTGCCGATTATCAACGTTACCCATGCCGATCCCGCTTTAATGGTACTGGCAACCGGTGCGGGCAGCGTGATCGCGTCACACGTAAACGACCCTGGCTTCTGGCTATTTAAAGGGTATTTTAATCTGACGGTTGGTGAAACGTTGCGTACCTGGACGGTGATGGAAATCCTTATTTCTATTATGGGTTTGCTGGGCGTGTTAGCCATTAACGCCGTATTGCACTGAAAGAATAAAATATTGTGATGTAGTTTCGGGGGAAGATTGAAGATTCCCCCGACGTTGGGAGAAGTTATGCGCAATCACAGAATTTCTTTACAGGATATCGCTACGCTGGCTGGCGTAACAAAAATGACCGTGAGTCGTTATATCCGCTCGCCGAAAAAGGTGGCAAAGGAAACAGGCGAGCGCATCGCCAAAATTATGGAAGAGATCAATTATATCCCTAATCGCGCTCCCGGCATGTTGTTGAATGCACAAAGTTATACCCTCGGTATCTTGATTCCGTCATTTCAAAATCAACTCTTCGCTGACATTCTCGCGGGAATAGAATCCGTCACCTCTGTGCATAATTATCAGACCATTATTGCTAATTACAATTACGATCGCGATTCCGAAGAAGAGTCGGTGATTAACCTGCTCTCTTATAACATTGACGGGATTATTCTTTCGGAAAAATATCACACCATCAGGACGGTGAAATTTCTGCGTTCAGCCACCATTCCGGTCGTGGAATTGATGGATGTACAGGGAGAACGGCTGGATATGGAGGTCGGTTTTGATAATCGGCAGGCTGCTTTTGACATGGTGTGTACCATGCTGGATAAGCGAGTCAGGCGCAAAATTCTGTATCTCGGTTCCAAAGATGACACCCGCGATGAACAGCGTTATCAGGGGTATTGCGATGCGATGATGCTGCATAATCTTTCCCCATTACGCATGAATCCACGCGCCATCTCATCCATTCATTTAGGAATGCAGTTAATGCGTGATGCCCTTAGCGCAAACCCGGATTTAGACGGTGTATTTTGCACCAATGACGATATTGCGATGGGTGCGCTTCTGCTGTGCCGCGAGCGAAACCTCGCCGTGCCAGAACAAATTTCCATTGCGGGTTTTCATGGGCTGGAGATTGGCAGGCAAATGATCCCAAGCCTCGCCAGCGTAATTACTCCCCGTTTTGATATTGGTCGGATGGCCGCCCAAATGTTGCTGAGCAAAATTAAGAATAACGATCACAACCACAACACTGTTGACCTCGGGTATCAGATTTATCACGGTAACACGCTTTAGGTTATTTTCTCTGCATTACACATATTCTCTTTGCCGGACGTTGCCTATACTCCAGGCAGGAAACTGGAGGAAATCTCATGAGCGAACCCCTGTTAATTGCCCGCACGCCGGACACAGAACTGTTTTTACTGCCGGGAATGGCTAACCGCCATGGGCTGATTACCGGCGCAACGGGGACGGGTAAAACCGTTACGCTGCAAAAACTGGCGGAGTCATTGTCGGAAATCGGCGTGCCTGTGTTTATGGCTGATGTGAAAGGTGATTTAACGGGAGTTGCGGAGGAAGGTACATCTTCGGAAAAACTGCTCGCAAGGCTTAAAAATATCGGCGTAAATGACTGGCAACCTCATACTAATCCGGTGGTGGTGTGGGATATCTTTGGCGAGAAAGGCCACCCGGTGCGGGCGACGGTTTCGGATCTGGGGCCGCTGTTGCTGGCGCGGCTGTTGAATCTCAACGATGTGCAATCTGGCGTGCTGAATATCATTTTCCGCATTGCTGACGATCAGGGATTGTTGCTGCTCGACTTTAAAGATCTGCGGGCAATTACCCAGTACATCGGCGATAACGCCAAATCCTTCCAGAATCAGTACGGTAATATCAGTAGTGCATCGGTTGGTGCCATCCAGCGCGGGCTGTTGTCGCTGGAACAGCAAGGCGCAGCACACTTATTTGGTGAGCCGATGCTGGATATCAAAGACTGGATGCGCACCGATGCCAACGGTAAAGGCGTTATCAATATCCTTAGCGCCGAAAAACTCTACCAGATGCCGAAACTGTACGCCGCCAGCCTGTTGTGGATGCTTTCAGAGTTGTATGAACAATTGCCGGAAGCGGGCGATCTGGAGAAACCAAAACTGGTGTTTTTCTTCGACGAAGCGCATCTGCTGTTTAACGATGCACCGCAGGTACTGCTGGATAAGATTGAGCAGGTGATAAGGCTTATTCGCTCAAAAGGCGTGGGCGTCTGGTTCGTTTCGCAAAACCCGTCAGATATCCCGGATAACGTGCTCGGGCAGCTCGGTAATCGCGTTCAACACGCTTTGCGTGCTTTTACGCCTAAAGATCAGAAAGCAGTGAAGGCAGCGGCGCAAACCATGCGCCCCAATCCGACGTTTGATACCGAAAAGGCAATCCAGGAACTGGGGACGGGCGAAGCGTTAATCTCGTTTCTCGATGCGAAAGGAAGCCCTTCAGTGGTGGAACGGGCGATGGTGATTGCCCCCTGTTCACGAATGGGGCCGGTGACGGAAGATGAGCGCAATGGCTTGGTTAACCACTCCCCGGTGTATGGCAAGTACGAGGATGACGTGGACCGGGAATCCGCCTATGAGATGTTGCAAAAAGGCTTTCAGGCCAGTATCGAGCAGCAAAATAATCCTCCCGCGAAAGGGAAAGAGGTGGCGGTGGATGACGGTATTCTCGGTGGATTGAAGGATATTTTGTTCGGCACTACCGGACCACGCGGCGGGAAGAAAGATGGTGTGGTGCAAACAATGGCAAAAAGCGCCGCCCGCCAGGTGACGAATCAGATTGTGCGCGGGATGTTGGGGAGTTTGCTGGGGGGGAGAAGAAGGTAAGCCAGGTGCGATTTGTCTTTGCCTGATGCGACGCTGGCGCGCCGCATCAGGCCTACACTACTGCAATATATTGAATTTTCATGATCTTTCAGGCATGAACGAAACACACTTTGCTAACAATAATAAAGGGAGCTTTCGCTCCCTTTATTCGTTCATTCGGTTACGATTTTCTCATTAACAGCCACAGGCTGATTAAGAAGAAGCTGGCGCTTGGCAACAGTGCGCCGATGATCGGCGGGATGCCGTAAACCAACGTCAGCGGGCCGAAGATCTGGTCCAGTACGTAGAAGACAAAACCGAAGCTAATACCAGTGACCACACGCACGCCCATCGGTACGCTACGCAGTGGGCCAAAGATGAACGACAGCGCCATCAGCATCATCACCGCCACGGATAGCGGCTGGAAGATTTTGCTCCACATGTTGAGCTGATAACGTCCGGCATCCTGACCGCTCGACTTCAGATACTTCACATAGTTGTGCAAACCGCTGATAGAGAGTGCATCCGGGTCCAGCGCCACCACGCCCAGTTTGTCTGGCGTGAGGTTGGTTTTCCAGGTGCCGCTCACCGTCTGCGAACCGGTGATCTGTTTCGGATTGGTCAAATCAGATTCATCAACCTGCGACAGACGCCAGACTTTATGTTCCGGGTCAAACTTCGCGGTAGCGGCATAGCGTACGGATTGCAGACGACGATTCTCGTTAAAGGCATAAATACTGATGCCACCTAACTCTTCGTCACCTTTAACCCGCTCAATGTAGACGAAGTTGTTGCCATCTTTCGCCCATAAACCTTGCTGGGTAGAGAGCAACGAGCCGCCGTACATCGCCTGCGCACGGTAGTTACGCGCCATCTGCTCGCCCTGCGGCGCGACCCATTCACCAATCGCCATCGTCAGCAAGACCAGCGGAATGGCGGTTTTCATCACCGACAGCGCCACCTGCATACGGGTAAAACCAGAAGCCTGCATGACTACCAGTTCGCTGCGCTGCGCCAGCATCCCAAGACCAAGCAACGCCCCAAGCAGAGCCGCCATCGGGAAGAAGATTTGCACATCTTTCGGCACGCTCAGCAAGGTATACATTCCTGCGCCTAACGCGTCGTAACTCCCCTGCCCGGCTTTTTTCAGCTGATCGACAAACTTGATAATGCCGGACAGCGACACCAGCATGAACAGCGTCATCATGATGGTGGTGAAAATAGTTTTACCGATATAGCGGTCAAGTACGCCAAAAGGTTGCATCACACCGCTCCTTTACGCGAAAAACTGGCGCGCAGGCGGCGGACCGGCACGGTGTCCCAAAGGTTGAGAACAATCGCCAAAGCCAGATAAATCAGGTTAACGGTCCACATCCACAGCGTCGGGTCCAGCTTACCTTTACCGCCGTTCGATTTCAGGGAGGTCTGGATCAGGAAGAAAAGTAGATACAGCAGCATGGCTGGCAGCATCGACAGTACGCGTCCCTGACGTGGGTTAACCACGCTCAGCGGGACGACCATAAGTGCCATCATAAACACGGTGAATACCAACGTGATACGCCAGTTCAGTTCTGCGCGAGCACGATCGGTGTCAGTGTTCCACAATGTGCGCATGTCCATCTGGTCGGTATCGTTCGGGTCGAGCGCCACCGCCTGGTGACCAATGATCGCCTGATAATCCTGGAAATCCGTAATGCGGAAATCACGTAACAGTGCAGTGCCTTCGAAGCGCGTTCCCTGGTTGAGAGTGACGACCTGGGAGCCGTCGCGCAGCTGGGTTAAATGTCCGGAATCGGCCACCACCACAGAAGGTCGTGCATTACCTTTTGGTCGAATTTGCGCGAGGAACACATCTTTGAAATCGCTGCCGTCAACGCTTTCGATGAACAGCACCGAGCTGCCATTAGTCGCTTGCTGGAATTGCCCTTGCGCCAGCGCCGCCATGCCAGGGTTCGCTTTCGCTTCTGCTAACACTTCATCCTGATGACGCGATGACCATGGTCCCGCCCACATCACGTTAACCGCCGCGACGATTGCCGTGAACACCGCAAGGATCATTGCCGCTTTCACCAGCACCGCTTTGCTCAGACCGCAGGCATGCATTACCGTAATTTCACTTTCGGTATACAGTTTGCCCAGCGTCATCAGCAGCCCGAGGAACAGGCTTAATGGCAGGATAAGCTGCGCCATTTCCGGCACGCCCAACCCGAGAAGGGAGAGCACCAGGTTCGCCGGAATATCGCCGTCAACCGCTGCGCCGAGGATCCTCACTAACTTTTGACAGAAGAAGATCAAAAGCAAGATGAAGAGTATCGCCAGCTGGCTTTTGAGCGTCTCCCGCACCAGATATCTTATGATTATCACTTTAAATACGCCCGTAAAAACTCGTCTTTTGCAGGATTTTAGCTTGTTTCATGGCTTAAACGTCATTTATTCTCTTGAGTCGTCGAAATCGTCGCTAAGATAATTATACTCAACGGATTCACCTCTCAGATTTTGTTCTGACGTGCCAATGCCGTAATAACGTTAAGATTAACACGAAGTCATCGCAACAGCGGACATGAGTTACGAAAGCTTGCAATTCTATCTGTAGCCACCGCCGTTGTCTTTAAGATTCAGGAGCGTAGTGCATGGAGTTTAGTGTAAAAAGCGGTAGCCCGGAGAAACAGCGGAGTGCCTGCATCGTCGTGGGCGTCTTCGAACCACGTCGCCTTTCTCCGATTGCAGAACAGCTCGATAAAATCAGCGATGGGTACATCAGCGCCCTGCTACGTCGGGGCGAACTGGAAGGAAAACCGGGGCAGACATTGTTGCTGCACCATGTGCCGAATGTACTTTCCGAGCGAATTCTCCTTATTGGTTGCGGCAAAGAACGTGAGCTGGATGAGCGTCAGTACAAGCAGGTTATTCAGAAAACCATTAATACGCTGAATGATACTGGCTCAATGGAAGCGGTCTGCTTTCTGACTGAACTGCACGTTAAAGGCCGTAACAACTACTGGAAAGTGCGTCAGGCTGTCGAGACGGCAAAAGAGACGCTCTACAGTTTCGATCAGTTGAAAACGAACAAGAGCGAACCGCGTCGTCCGCTGCGTAAAATGGTGTTCAACGTGCCGACCCGCCGTGAGCTGACCAGCGGTGAACGCGCGATCCAGCATGGTCTGGCGATTGCCGCAGGGATTAAAGCCGCGAAAGATCTCGGCAATATGCCACCGAATATCTGTAACGCTGCTTACCTCGCCTCTCAGGCGCGCCAGTTGGCTGACAGCTACAGCAAGAATGTCATCACCCGAGTTATCGGCGAACAGCAGATGAAAGAGCTGGGGATGCATTCCTATCTGGCGGTCGGTCAGGGTTCGCAAAACGAATCGCTGATGTCAGTGATTGAGTACAAAGGCAACGCGTCGGAAGATGCACGCCCAATCGTGCTGGTGGGTAAAGGTTTAACCTTCGACTCCGGCGGTATCTCCATCAAGCCTTCAGAAGGCATGGATGAAATGAAGTACGATATGTGCGGTGCGGCAGCGGTTTACGGCGTGATGCGTATGGTCGCAGAGCTGCAACTGCCGATTAACGTTATCGGCGTGCTGGCTGGCTGCGAAAACATGCCTGGCGGGCGTGCCTATCGTCCGGGCGATGTGTTAACCACCATGTCCGGTCAAACCGTTGAAGTGCTGAACACCGACGCCGAAGGTCGTCTGGTACTGTGCGACGTGTTAACTTACGTTGAGCGGTTTGAGCCGGAAGCGGTGATTGACGTGGCGACGCTGACCGGTGCCTGCGTGATCGCGCTGGGTCATCATATTACTGGTCTGATGGCGAACCATAACCCACTGGCCCATGAACTGATTGCCGCGTCTGAACAATCCGGTGACCGTGCATGGCGCTTACCTCTGGGCGACGAGTACCAGGAACAACTGGAGTCCAATTTTGCCGATATGGCGAACATTGGCGGTCGTCCTGGTGGGGCGATTACCGCAGGTTGCTTCCTGTCGCGCTTTACCCGTAAGTATAACTGGGCGCACCTGGATATCGCCGGTACTGCCTGGCGTTCTGGTAAGGCGAAAGGCGCAACCGGTCGCCCGGTGGCGTTGCTGGCACAGTTCCTGCTAAACCGCGCCGGGTTTAACGGCGAAGAGTAATTGCATCAGGCTGTGTTGTTATTGTCGGATGCGGCGTGAACGCCTTATCCGACCTACACAGCACTGAACTCGTAGGCCTGATAAGACGCGACAGCGTCGCATCAGGCAAGGCTGTTATTGTCGGATGCGACGTGAACGCCTTATCCGACCTACACACAGCACTTAACTTGTAGGCCTGATAAGACGCGGCAGCGTCGCATCAGGCGCTGCGGTGTATACCTGATGCGTATTTAAATCCACCACAAGAAGCCCCATATATGAAAAACGCAACGTTCTACCTTCTGGACAATGACACCACCGTCGATGGCTTAAGCGCCGTTGAGCAGTTGGTGTGTGAAATTGCCGCAGAACGTTGGCGCAGTGGTAAGCGCGTACTCATCGCCTGTGAAGATGAAAAGCAGGCTTACCGACTGGATGAAGCCCTGTGGGCGCGTCCGGCAGAAAGCTTTGTTCCGCATAATTTAGCGGGAGAAGGACCGCGCGGCGGTGCGCCGGTGGAGATCGCCTGGCCGCAAAAGCGCAGCAGCAGCCCGCGCGATATATTGATTAGTCTGCGAACAAGCTTTGCAGATTTTGCCACCGCTTTCACAGAAGTGGTAGACTTCGTTCCTTATGAAGATTCTCTGAAACAACTGGCGCGCGAACGCTATAAAGCCTACCGCGTGGCTGGTTTCAACCTGAATACGGCAACCTGGAAATAATGGAAAAGACATATAACCCACAAGATATCGAACAGCCGCTTTACGAGCACTGGGAAAAGCAGGGCTACTTTAAGCCTAATGGCGATGAAAGCCAGGAAAGTTTCTGCATCATGATCCCGCCGCCGAACGTCACCGGCAGTTTGCATATGGGTCACGCCTTCCAGCAAACCATCATGGATACCATGATCCGCTATCAGCGCATGCAGGGCAAAAACACCCTGTGGCAGGTCGGTACTGACCACGCCGGGATCGCTACCCAGATGGTCGTTGAGCGCAAGATTGCCGCAGAAGAAGGTAAAACCCGTCACGACTACGGCCGCGAAGCTTTCATCGACAAAATCTGGGAATGGAAAGCGGAATCAGGCGGCACCATTACCCGTCAGATGCGCCGTCTCGGCAACTCCGTCGACTGGGAGCGTGAACGCTTCACCATGGACGAAGGCCTGTCCAATGCGGTGAAAGAAGTTTTCGTTCGTCTGTATAAAGAAGACCTGATTTACCGTGGCAAACGCCTGGTAAACTGGGACCCGAAACTGCGCACCGCTATCTCCGACCTGGAAGTGGAAAACCGCGAATCGAAAGGTTCGATGTGGCACATCCGCTATCCGCTGGCTGACGGCGCGAAAACCGCAGACGGTAAAGATTATCTGGTGGTTGCGACTACCCGTCCGGAAACCCTGCTGGGCGATACTGGCGTGGCCGTTAACCCGGAAGATCCGCGTTATAAAGATCTGATTGGCAAATATGTCATTCTGCCACTGGTTAACCGTCGTATTCCGATCGTTGGCGACGAACACGCCGACATGGAAAAAGGCACTGGCTGCGTGAAGATCACCCCAGCGCACGACTTTAACGACTATGAAGTCGGTAAACGTCACGCCCTGCCGATGATCAACATCCTGACCTTTGACGGCGATATCCGTGAAAGCGCCCAGGTGTTCGATACCAAAGGTAACGAATCTGACGTTTATTCCAGCGAAATCCCGGCAGAGTTCCAGAAACTGGAGCGTTTTGCTGCACGTAAAGCAGTCGTTGCTGCGGTTGACGCGCTCGGCCTGCTGGAAGAAATTAAACCGCACGACCTGACCGTTCCTTATGGCGACCGTGGTGGCGTGGTTATCGAACCGATGCTGACCGACCAGTGGTACGTGCGTGCCGATGTACTGGCGAAACCGGCAGTTGAAGCGGTTGAGAATGGCGACATTCAGTTCGTACCGAAGCAGTACGAAAACATGTATTTCTCCTGGATGCGCGATATTCAGGACTGGTGTATCTCTCGTCAGCTATGGTGGGGTCACCGTATCCCGGCATGGTATGACGAAGCGGGTAATGTTTATGTTGGCCGCAACGAAGACGAAGTGCGTAAAGAAAATAACCTCGGTGCTGATGTTGCGCTGCGTCAGGATGAAGACGTTCTCGACACCTGGTTCTCCTCCGCGCTGTGGACTTTCTCTACACTCGGCTGGCCGGAAAACACCGACGCACTGCGCCAGTTCCACCCAACCAGCGTGATGGTATCTGGTTTTGACATCATCTTCTTCTGGATTGCCCGCATGATCATGATGACCATGCACTTCATCAAAGATGAAAATGGCAAACCGCAGGTGCCGTTCCACACCGTTTACATGACCGGCCTGATTCGTGATGACGAAGGCCAGAAGATGTCCAAATCCAAAGGTAACGTGATTGACCCACTGGATATGGTTGACGGTATTTCGCTGCCGGAACTGCTGGAAAAACGTACCGGCAATATGATGCAGCCGCAGCTGGCGGACAAAATCCGTAAGCGCACCGAGAAGCAGTTCCCGAACGGCATTGAGCCGCACGGTACTGACGCGCTGCGCTTCACCCTGGCGGCGCTGGCTTCTACCGGTCGTGACATCAACTGGGATATGAAGCGTCTGGAAGGCTACCGTAACTTCTGTAACAAGCTGTGGAACGCCAGCCGTTTTGTGCTGATGAACACGGAAGGTCAGGATTGCGGCTTCAACGGCGGTGAAATGACGCTGTCGCTGGCGGATCGCTGGATTCTGGCGGAGTTCAACCAGACCATCAAAGCGTACCGCGAAGCGCTGGACAGCTTCCGCTTCGATATCGCCGCAGGCATTCTGTATGAATTCACCTGGAACCAGTTCTGTGACTGGTATCTGGAGCTGACCAAGCCGGTAATGAACGGTGGAACAGAAGCCGAACTGCGCGGTACTCGCCAGACGCTGGTGACTGTACTGGAAGGTCTGCTGCGCCTCGCGCATCCGATCATTCCGTTCATCACCGAAACCATCTGGCAGCGCGTGAAAGTACTTTGCGGTATCACTGCCGACACCATCATGCTGCAGCCGTTCCCGCAGTACGATGCGTCTCAGGTTGATGAAGCGGCACTGGCCGACACCGAGTGGCTGAAACAGGCGATCGTTGCTGTACGTAACATCCGTGCAGAAATGAACATCGCGCCGGGTAAACCGCTGGAGCTGCTGCTGCGTGGTTGCAGCGCGGATGCAGAACGTCGCGTAAATGAAAACCGCGGCTTCCTGCAAACGCTGGCGCGTCTGGAAAGCATCACCGTGCTGCCTGCTGATGATAAAGGTCCGGTTTCCGTTACAAAGATCGTCGACGGCGCAGAACTGCTGATCCCGATGGCAGGCCTCATCAACAAAGAAGATGAGCTGGCACGTCTGGCGAAAGAAGTAGCGAAGATCGAAGGCGAAATCAGCCGTATTGAGAACAAGCTGGCGAACGAAGGCTTTGTCGCCCGCGCACCGGAAGCGGTCATCGCGAAAGAGCGTGAGAAGCTGGAAGGCTACGCAGAAGCGAAAGCGAAGCTGATTGAACAGCAGGCTGTTATCGCCGCGCTGTAATACTCATAGTGAAAACGAAGGCCGGAGCATGCTCCGGCCTTTTTATTTAGATAAACGGAACATACGGCATAATACCGCGAGATATCCACATTAACGAACCGCTATCCTGCGGTTTGTCATCATTGGTTAACTCCAGCGAATCAAGGTCGCCCTGGACATGGGTATTGTTAGCAATCCAGCTAACCATCCACATTTTCAGCCAGGGATAAGCCAGACCACAGGTAATTGAGGACCCCATTAATACCGCCAACATGCGCAGAAGCATACCGATCGCGGTAACAGATGAATGAAAACGAATTGTCCCATTTGCCAGCGTCAGATTATTCAAAAACAGATTGCGTAACGTGACATAGAGATAACTGGCAAAAACAAGGATCGCAACAAAATACAGGAAATAAGAAGCCATAATCTGCGGGTAATATTGTAATACAAACTCACTGCCAGCATCAGACCTACCCAACATGGTCATCATCATTAACTGCTGGAATACTGGTGCGATCATAATACCAATCACAATGATGAAAGGAACCATGGTTAATATTGCGAGCATGCAACCTTTAATGCATTCTTTTACGTTTACCTGAATAGAAAACTTATGAATGCCAAAAGTTGCATTATTACCCAGCAATGGCATCCATTTACTATAGGTTATACCATGGACAACACCTAGCCCGATGGCAGAAAGCAAACTTAATGCGACTAAGTTAAAGAATAAGCCTCCTATCGATGTCGTCACTTGCGCAATAAGGTACAGTGCGAGCCAAAAAGCTAATGCCAACAAAACTGGCAGACCTAACATAACCCACCATGCACGCATCATTGAGCAGTTAAAGCCAAAGCGAATGTCATTCAGTGAGGTCATGTTCGCCTGATACTGCAGACTCTTCACTGCCATACAAGGAATACCGCAGATCAAGAGAGCAAACAGGAATAAACCGAGCGCAAAGTGTTGACCTGCAAAACAAGAAATACTGAGAAGATAAACCACCACAATAAGTAACATGCTAACAAAAATGGCACCACCTGTTCCCTTATAACTAAATGGTTGCCCCTTGAGTGTCACATGTTGATAAATATAACGACGGCATTTTATCAATGCCCACGGTCCATATATTCCCAGAGTAATAATTGTCAGTAAAAAATTCACAAGACAAATAAGAAAATACTCACCACCTTTGCCTGTGAAAACAAACGAGTGCCGAGAATTATCTTTCCCGATGTTTACATCATTCATGAACTATATCCCTAAAATAAATTCCATTCATACCGATAATAATTCCAGTCAATTGATACTGGTTCGCCTAGAATACGCTTTATCTCAGAGAGATATGCGTAATATTTTCTGATTTATCTTCTTCTTGCACCACCTAAGCGAGGGTGGTATTAAAGTGAGCTATAAATCATACATTTGAAATTGAGCTATGCTATGAATGTTGTCGCTTCTCCCGCACTCCGTTTGCGCAAACTTACCGTCGCCGATAATCCTGCTATCGCCCACGTCATTCGTCAGGTATCCGCCGAATACGGTCTTACCGCTGATAAAGGCTACACCGTCGCCGATCCGAACCTTGACGAGCTGTATCAAGTGTATAGTCAGCCTGGCCACGCATATTGGGTGGTTGAGTACGAGGGTGAAGTGGTCGGCGGCGGTGGGATTGCGCCATTAACCGGGAGTGAGTCAGACATTTGCGAACTGCAAAAGATGTATTTTCTTCCGGCTATCCGCGGCAAAGGGCTGGCAAAAAAACTGGCCTTAATGGCAATGGAGCAGGCGCGAGAAATGGGTTTCAAACGCTGCTATCTGGAAACGACCGCTTTTTTAAAGGAAGCCATTGCGCTTTATGAGCATTTGGGCTTTGAGCATATCGACTATGCGCTTGGCTGCACGGGTCATGTCGATTGTGAAGTACGGATGCTACGCAAACTTTGAAAAAATGCCCGCGAGCTTAGACTCGCGGGCATTCGAACATTAACCACGTGCTTTTTGAGTATGCTGGATGTGACGTAAATGCCTTATCCGGGCTACAAATTCACCAGGTTGCAGGAACTACTTGGGCCTGATATGCGTAGCGCATCAGGTACCGCAGCCTTTGTCGTCAACGCTTAATTAGTGACGAATACCGTCATCGTCTTCATCGACAAAATCTTCATCGTCGCCGTCTTCGCCGTTAGGATCTTCAAAGTAAGTGCCCCAACCATCGTACTCAACGTCAAATTTCTCCGCCAGCGTCATCAGTTGTTCAACCTGGGCATCGATCAGGTCGGCGTTCAACGCACACTCGCTGAGGATGTCGCAGCAAATCACGATATCACCATCTTCAACTTCCAGCTCTTCTGGATCGGTCACTTCGTAACCGAGTTTAAACGCTTCAACTGCTGCTTTTTCCAGGGTTTCCAGATCGTCTGCGGAAAGATGGTGTTCGATGGTGTACAGCGCGTCCGGATCGCTGCCATCTTCCAGTAATTCGTCAATAATCAAACGTGTTTCTTCACGCTGTTCTTCCAGTTGTTCCGGGTTTGCCATGGCTCATTCCTCTTAATGTCCTGCCGATACTCTTATTGTCACACACCACTGACATTGCCTCCACCTTTGTGACAAAGATTTATGCTTTAGACTTGCAAATGAATAATCATACATATAAATTGAATTTTAATTCATTAAGGCGTTAGCCACAGGAGGGATCTATGTCCGGGTTTTATCATAAGCATTTCCTGAAATTACTCGATTTCACGCCAGCTGAACTCAACAGCTTGTTGCAGTTAGCCGCGAAGCTGAAAGCCGATAAGAAAAGCGGTAAAGAAGAAGCCAGACTCACTGGCAAAAACATCGCGCTCATCTTCGAAAAAGACTCGACCCGTACCCGATGCTCTTTCGAAGTTGCCGCATATGACCAGGGTGCTCGCGTTACTTATCTCGGCCCAAGCGGCAGCCAGATTGGTCACAAAGAGTCGATTAAAGACACTGCCCGCGTGCTTGGTCGCATGTATGACGGTATTCAGTATCGCGGCTATGGTCAGGAGATTGTCGAAACACTGGCGGAATACGCTGGCGTGCCAGTATGGAACGGCCTGACCAATGAGTTCCACCCCACGCAGCTGCTGGCGGATCTCCTCACCATGCAGGAGCATTTGCCCGGCAAAGCATTCAACGAAATGACGCTGGTCTATGCAGGTGACGCGCGTAACAACATGGGCAATTCGATGCTCGAAGCTGCGGCGCTTACCGGTCTGGATTTGCGTCTGGTCGCACCACAGGCATGCTGGCCGGAAGCTGCGCTGGTCGCCGAATGCAGTGCTCTGGCACAAAAACACGGGGGTAAAATCACCTTGACGGAAGATATCGCCTCTGGGGTTAAAGGCGCAGACTTTATCTATACCGATGTCTGGGTATCGATGGGTGAGCCCAAAGAGAAATGGGCGGAGCGTATTGCCCTGCTGCGTGACTATCAGGTGAATAGCAAAATGATGGCCCTGACCGGTAATTCGCAGGTTAAGTTCCTCCACTGTCTGCCTGCATTTCATGATGAGCAAACCACGCTGGGTAAAAAAATGGCCGCAGAATTCGGTCTGTATGGTGGAATGGAAGTCACCGATGAAGTCTTTGAATCTCCGGCAAGTATTGTCTTTGACCAGGCAGAAAACCGGATGCACACCATAAAAGCTGTTATGGTCGCTACATTAGCAAAATAACGTTTTGCCGGGCGGCGGCACAGGTCGCCCCCGGCAGTGATCACTTACGATTTTAATAGCTTAACTACTGCTTTCCGTACCTGAGCGGGGGCTCCCACCGCACAAAGCGGTTTGTGAACTTCGCCAGGATAGAAAACGACAAAATCCCCTTCATTAAGAATCACTGTTTTTTCATCGATCCCCTGCCCGATAAAAGCAATATCTTTATCTGCCAGCCAGTCAGTCTCTGGTACGCCTGCTGGTTGCGTGCTAAATGTCATCCCTTCCTGCCCTTTTAATACAATCTGGATATCGAGATAACGAGCATGATACTCAGCACGACGCAGTTCACCTGGTTCAGTCGTATCCTCAGAAATCAGATAAAACAGGCGGTCGCCGTCAATAGCGTGCTTACCTTTTGCTGTCTCATCGCTGACATGTGATTTGATGTACTCAATTGCTTCGCGAAGTTCTTCCGGCAGCCAGGATTGTAAGTGATGGATGTTGCCAACAATCATAATATCTTCCTTTATTAAAACAATGTTTCACTTCTTTCCTTATACGAAAAAAAGCCACCTCTCACCATAGAAAAATCATCAGGTTTTGCCCTTGCGCATGTTTATTGCTGGAGATGTTGTACTGATGTTAAGCAGGAGTAATTTTGTATGCAGTTTTGCTGCATAAATCTTATAACTTAGCTATGTATTTTGGTCCTAATATCTTGTTATTGCATATGTTAAAAGAAAACTCTCAGTCAGATCACAGTTCATTTTCTTAGCTTTTAATGCCCGTGCTGTCATAGTTATCCCGTGAAAATAGTGCTGTGAAAAATAATCACCTTATCCTTTCGCATAGATATGCAATGAATATTAAAATATACATAAATATCAATGCATTATACTTAAAGGCATTTCCTGAAAAATAAAACAATCAATTAACAACGAAGAATAACTCTGCGTATATTTGCGTATTAATGCATTATCGTATTTTGTTTCTTTATCATTTATCAGAACCGCATCAAATATTATCAACTTCGATTATTAATATCACCGCCGGTGTGAAAGTCGTCACATTTTCTGGAAGAAATAAACTGAATCATTGCATCTGAAAATTACTGAACAGACCTGACTACAAGCATTTAATTTGTTTGCAGCCATCTCCTCTTTATTTTTGAAAAAGTGTTAAAGGAATAATGATGGAAAAGCATTATGTTGGTTCTGAAATTGGACAACTACGCAGCGTTATGTTGCATCGCCCAAATCTCAGTCTGAAACGTCTAACACCATCCAATTGCCAGGAGTTGTTATTTGACGATGTATTGTCCGTTGAGCGGGCAGGTGAAGAGCATGATATTTTCGCCAATACGCTGCGCCAGCAAGGGATAGAAGTTCTGTTACTCACTGATTTACTAACACAAACATTGGATATCCCGGAAGCCAAAAGCTGGTTACTGGAAACACAAATATCAGATTACCGACTCGGCCCTACGTTTGCTACTGACGTTCGCACCTGGCTTGCAGAGATGTCACACCGGGACCTTGCTCGTCATTTAAGTGGTGGGCTGACTTATAGTGAAATTCCCGCCTCAATTAAAAATATGGTGGTTGATACCCACGATATTAATGATTTCATTATGAAGCCGTTACCGAATCATTTATTTACGCGTGATACCTCATGCTGGATTTATAACGGTGTATCGATTAATCCAATGGCAAAACCTGCTCGCCAACGTGAAACCAATAATCTACGCGCTATTTATCGCTGGCATCCACAATTTGCTGGCGGCGAATTTATTAAATATTTCGGCGACGAGAATATTAATTATGACCACGCCACGTTAGAAGGTGGTGATGTGCTGGTGATTGGTCGGGGGGCCGTGTTGATCGGCATGTCTGAACGCACCACGCCACAAGGAATCGAGTTTCTTGCTCAGGCATTGTTTAAACATCGTCAGGCTGAACGGGTAATCGCTGTTGAGCTGCCTAAACACCGCTCCTGTATGCATCTTGACACCGTTATGACTCATATCGATATCGACACCTTCTCGGTTTATCCCGAAGTTGTGCGCCCGGATGTTAATTGCTGGACGCTAACACCTGACGGTCACGGCGGCCTGAAACGTACTCAAGAAAGCACACTCCTCCATGCTATCGAAAAAGCCCTCGGTATTGACCAGGTACGTTTAATCACCACGGGGGGTGATGCCTTTGAGGCAGAACGCGAACAGTGGAATGACGCTAACAATGTGCTCACGCTTCGGCCGGGAGTGGTAGTGGGCTACGAGCGCAACATCTGGACTAACGAAAAATATGACAAAGCAGGCATCACCGTTTTACCCATCCCCGGTGATGAATTAGGCCGCGGACGTGGCGGCGCACGTTGCATGAGTTGCCCTTTGCATCGTGACGGTATCTAAGGAAGAGATCATGGAAAACAAACCAACACTGGTTATCGCTCTCGGCGGTAATGCCCTGCTTAAACGAGGCGAACCACTCGAAGCAGAAATCCAACGTAAAAATATCGATCTTGCGGCTAAAACTATCGCCCAACTGACTCAACACTGGCGGGTTGTACTGGTTCACGGGAATGGCCCACAAGTTGGACTTCTGGCACTTCAAAATAGCGCCTATGCCCATGTCGCTCCCTATCCACTCGACATTCTGGGGGCCGAAAGCCAGGGGATGATCGGCTACATGCTACAACAGGCGCTGAAAAATCAACTACCACAACGTGAAATCAGCGTGCTGCTGACGCAGGTTGAAGTGGATGCCAACGATCCCGCCTTCAGTAACCCAACTAAGTACATCGGCCCAATTTATGACCACGCTCAGACTCAGGTACTACAGGCAGAAAAAGGCTGGGTTTTCAAAGCAGATGGTCACTCTTTCCGCCGGGTCGTACCTTCTCCACAACCTAAACGCATCGTCGAGCGGGATGCCATCCAGACACTGATCGCCCACGATCATCTGGTGATCTGTAATGGTGGCGGTGGTGTTCCGGTGGTTGAAAAAGCCGATGGATACCATGGGATTGAAGCGGTTATCGACAAAGATCTTTCAGCCGCGCTACTGGCAAGTCAGATCCATGCTGACGCCTTGTTGATCCTCACTGATGCGGACGCAGTATATCTCGACTGGGGCAAGCCAACCCAACGCCCGCTGGCCCAGGTCACGCCGGAATTACTCAACGAAATGCAGTTTGATGCCGGGTCTATGGGGCCGAAAGTCACCGCCTGCGCAAAGTTTGTTAGTCAGTGCCGGGGCATTGCAGGGATCGGCTCTCTTGCAGATGGTCCGGAAATTCTCGCCGGAGACAAAGGCACTCTTATTCGCCTTGATACCCCCCATAACCACGCTTGATCCATTTTTATAAGGACATCCCCATGGCTACTTCACTGAAAAACCGTAATTTTCTTAAGCTGCTTGATTACACCCCAGCAGAGATTCAATACCTGATTGATTTGGCTATCAATCTTAAAGCCGCCAAGAAATCTGGAAACGAAAAACAAACGCTGGTCGGTAAAAACATTGCGTTGATTTTTGAAAAATCCTCTACCCGTACCCGCTGTGCCTTTGAAGTCGCGGCCTTTGATCAAGGTGCGCAGGTGACTTACATCGGCCCCAGCGGCTCACAAATCGGCCATAAAGAATCAATGAAAGATACCGCTCGTGTACTCGGACGCATGTATGACGGTATTGAGTATCGCGGTTATGGTCAGAATATCGTTGAAGAATTAGGTGAGTTCGCTGGTGTTCCGGTATGGAACGGACTGACCAATGAATTTCACCCGACACAGATCCTCGCGGATTTAATGACCATGCTGGAACATGCGCCAGGCAAAACGCTGCCAGAGCTGAGCTTTGCGTATCTTGGTGATGCCCGAAATAACATGGGGAACTCGCTGATGGTTGGTGCTGCAAAAATGGGGATGGATATCCGTCTGGTGGCACCGAAATCTTTCTGGCCAGATGAAGCGCTGGTAACACAATGCCGTGAGATCGCCAGCGTGACTGGGGCGAGAATCACCCTGACAGAGAATGTGGAAGAAGGCGTATACGACGTGGATTTTCTCTATACGGATGTTTGGGTTTCGATGGGAGAGCCAAAAGAAGCCTGGGCAGAACGAGTGAGTCTTATGACACCTTATCAGATCAATCAACAGGTGATTACTGCCACGCGTAACCCTGAAGTCAAATTTATGCACTGCCTGCCCGCCTTCCATAATGAGCACACCACAGTAGGACGCGAGATCGAGATGGCCTACGGCCTCAAAGGACTGGAAGTAACTGATGAGGTTTTTGAATCTGCCCACTCCATTGTTTTCGATGAAGCAGAAAACCGGATGCACACCATTAAAGCGGTGATGGTAGCAACTCTCGGCGACTAACCCTGACGGGCATGCGTCGACGAGTGGCGTATGCCCGTGATTATGGAGATCACATTATGGGTAAATTCAAATTTCCCACCGCTTATACCATCTTGTTCGTGCTGATTGCGTTAGTTGCGGCAATGACCTGGATTGTACCTGCGGGAAAATATCAGATGGTGACAAATGCCGCACTGGGAAAGGAAGTTCCTGTTGCAGGCACTTACGCACCTGTTGAGGCGCAACCACAGGGTATTACGGCTGTCCTGTTAGCGCCCATCGACGGCTTGTACAACCATCAAACCTACACTGCGGGAGCGATTGATGTCGCGCTGTTTGTCCTGATCATCGGTGGATTTTTGGGAGTAGTAAATAAAACCGGAGCAATAGATGCCGGTATCGAACGAGTGACAACTCGCCTTAATGGTCGGGAAGAGTGGATGATTCCGATCCTGATGGCGCTCTTCGCTGCTGGCGGTACTATTTATGGGATGGCGGAAGAATCACTCCCCTTCTACACGTTGCTGGTGCCCGTCATGATGGCTGCCCGCTTTGATCCTCTGGTCGCTGCCGCCACAGTGTTATTGGGATCGGGCATTGGCACGCTGGGCTCAACCATTAACCCATTTGCTACCGTCATTGCTGCCAACGCCGCAGGGATCCCCTTTACTCAGGGCATTTTGCTGCGTGTTATTTTGCTGTTAGTAGGCTACGTGATTTGTGTTTACTGGGTTATGCGTTATGCCCGCAAAGTTCGCAACAGTCCGGAAAGCTCTATCGTGGCGGATAAGATGGCTGAAAACCAGGCGCATTTTCTGGGAAATCGTTCAGAAACGATGCTGGAATTTACCCCCACGCGCAAAGCGATCCTGATACTTTTTGCTGCATCCTTTGCCTTTATGATTTACGGCGTAGCGGTACTGGGTTGGTGGATGGCGGAAATCTCTGCTGTCTTTCTGGCAGCTGCGGTCATCGTGGGTGTCATTGCCCGCATGGGCGAAGAAACCTTCACCAGTACCTTTATTGACGGCGCGCGGGATCTCCTTGGTGTGGCACTGATTATCGGCATCGCCCGCGGTATTGTGGTCGTGATGGATAACGGCATGATTACGCACACAATTCTGCACAGTGCTGAGAATCTGGTTTCAGGGCTTTCCACCACTGTTTTCATCAACGTGACCTATTGGCTGGAAGTATTGCTCTCTTTTCTGGTTCCCTCATCTTCCGGCCTTGCAGTGTTAACGATGCCAATAATGGCTCCACTCGCTGATTTTGCTCATGTACAACGCGATCTGGTGGTGACCGCTTATCAGTCTGCTTCCGGGGTGGTTAATTTGATTACGCCAACCTCTGCGGTAGTGATGGGCGGTCTGGCGATTGCCCGTGTACCCTGGGTCCGTTATCTGAGATGGGTAGCACCGCTACTGCTGATTCTCACGATGTTGAATATGATTGTGCTGAGTATCGCCGCGATGATTTAACGCGACAGGCCGCTTATCAAAGCGGCCTTCAAATCTGGTGTAGTGATAAATGAACCACTCTCACATTATAAAATGTGAAAAATATCATCAGGTAATAATAAATAAAAGGTGCATTATGAAGGAATACGATGATTACTCCGCCAAAGAAAAGAAGCAACTGGCGGTCTGTCAGCGCCTGATTACCGAAAAAAGTTATCTTTCACAGGAGGAAATCCGCCGCGATTTGCAAAACCATGGCTTTGACAGTATCAGTCAGTCAACCGTTTCACGACTACTGAAATTGCTGGGCGTCATAAAAATTAGAAATACAAAAGGACAAAAAATTTATTCGGTGAATCCTCAATTACTTCCCACACCTGACGCAGGTCGATCCGTCGCTGAAATGGTCCTGAGTGTCGAGCATAATGGTGAATTTATCCTTATCCATACCGTCGCCGGATATGGTCGGGCAGTAGCGCGAATCCTTGATTTCCATGCTTTGCCAGAAATTCTTGGCGTGATTGCTGGCAGCAATATCGTTTGGGTCGCACCACGTGTGGTAAAGCGTACAGCCCTGGTGCACAAGCAAATTAATTACTTATTAAAATTGAATATATATTCATGATAACCGTTTGCCTTGCTTTATAACTGCATCATCTTCTTGATCCTCTCTCAGAGCTGAGTATAATGCCGGACAATTTGCCGGGAGGATGTATGGTTCAGTGTGTTCGACATTTTGTCTTACCGCGTCTGAAAAAAGACGCTGGCCTGCCGTTTTTCTTCCCGTTGATCACCCATTCCCAGCCCCTCAATCGAGGGGCTTTTTTTTGCCCAGGCGTCAGGAGATAAAAGATGGCTAATCCGCTATATCAGAAACATATCATTTCCATAAACGACCTTAGTCGCGATGACCTTAATCTGGTGCTGGCGACAGCGGCGAAACTGAAAGCGAACCCGCAACCAGAGCTGTTGAAGCACAAAGTTATTGCCAGCTGTTTCTTCGAAGCCTCTACCCGCACCCGCCTCTCTTTCGAAACTTCCATGCACCGCCTGGGTGCCAGCGTGGTGGGCTTCTCCGACAGCGCCAATACATCACTGGGTAAAAAGGGCGAAACGCTGGCCGATACCATTTCGGTTATCAGCACTTACGTCGATGCGATAGTGATGCGTCATCCGCAGGAAGGTGCAGCGCGCCTGGCCACCGAGTTTTCCGGCAATGTACCGGTACTGAATGCCGGTGATGGCTCCAACCAACATCCGACGCAAACCTTGCTGGACTTATTCACCATTCAGGAAACCCAGGGGCGTCTGGACAATCTCCACGTCGCAATGGTTGGTGACCTGAAATATGGCCGCACCGTTCACTCCCTGACCCAGGCGCTAGCGAAGTTCGACGGCAACCATTTTTACTTTATCGCGCCGGATGCGCTGGCAATGCCGCAATACATTCTGGATATGCTCGATGAAAAAGGGATCGCCTGGAGTCTGCACAGTTCTATTGAAGAAGTGATGGCGGAAGTAGACATCCTGTACATGACCCGCGTGCAAAAAGAGCGTCTGGACCCGTCCGAGTACGCCAACGTGAAAGCGCAGTTTGTTCTTCGCGCCAGCGATCTCCACAACGCCAAAGCCAATATGAAAGTGCTGCATCCGCTGCCGCGTGTTGATGAGATTGCGACGGATGTGGATAAAACGCCTCACGCCTGGTACTTCCAGCAAGCAGGCAACGGGATTTTCGCTCGCCAGGCGTTACTGGCACTGGTTCTGAATCGCGATCTGGTACTGTAAGGGGAAATAGAGATGACACACGATAATAAATTGCAGGTTGAAGCTATTAAACGCGGCACGGTAATTGACCATATCCCCGCCCAGATCGGTTTTAAGCTGTTGAGTCTGTTCAAGTTGACCGAAACAGATCAGCGCATCACCATTGGTCTGAATTTGCCTTCTGGCGAGATGGGCCGCAAAGATTTGATCAAAATCGAAAATACCTTTTTAAGTGAGGATCAGGTTGATCAGCTGGCGTTATATGCACCGCAAGCCACGGTTAACCGTATCGACAACTATGAAGTGGTTGGCAAATCGCGCCCCAGTTTGCCAGAGCGCATCGACAATGTGCTGGTCTGCCCTAACAGCAACTGTATCAGCCATGCCGAACCGGTTTCATCCAGCTTTGCCGTGCGAAAACGCGCCAATGATATCGCGCTCAAATGCAAATACTGTGAAAAAGAGTTTTCTCATAATGTGGTGCTGGCCAATTAATTGCGGTTGGTAATAAAAGTCTGGCTCCCTATAATGAGCCAGACTTTTTACCGCTGTAATAAAGGAGAAATCATGAGCAAAACTATCGCGACGGAAAATGCACCGGCAGCTATCGGTCCTTACGTACAGGGCGTTGATCTGGGCAATATGATCATCACCTCCGGTCAGATCCCGGTAAATCCGAAAACGGGCGAAGTCCCGGCAGACGTCGCTGCACAGGCGCGTCAGTCGCTGGATAACGTAAAAGCGATCGTCGAAGCCGCTGGCCTGAAAGTGGGCGACATCGTTAAAACTACCGTGTTTGTGAAAGATCTGAACGACTTCGCAACCGTTAATGCTACCTACGAAGCCTTCTTCACCGAACACAACGCCACCTTCCCGGCACGTTCTTGCGTTGAAGTAGCCCGTCTGCCGAAAGACGTGAAGATTGAGATCGAAGCGATCGCTGTTCGTCGCTAATCTTGATGGAAATCCGGGCTATCATGCCCGGATTAAGTCTGATGACAAAAGCAAAATCGCCTGATGCGCTACGCTTATCAGGCCTACGTGATTCCTGCAATTTATTGAATTTGTAGACCGGATTAGGCGGTTACGCCGCATCCGGCATGAACAAAGCTCACTTTGTCTGCAATCTGATTCCGGGCCACCATGCCCAGTTTATTCTTTACTGCCAACCGTAACGACGGCTATAGAAACCTTTCACCAACTGGGTTAACGTCATATACCCTGCCAGAATCGCAACCAGCCACGGGAAATAGCTTAACGGCAGCGCCTGCAGTTGCAGATAACTGGCCAGCGGTGAAAACGGCAATGCGATCCCGACAATCATCACGATCACGGTCATGATCATTAACGGCCACGATGCACAGCTCTGAATAAACGGCACACGGCGGGTGCGGATCATATGCACAATCAGCGTTTGCGACAGTAAGCCCACCACAAACCAGCCCGACTGGAACAGCGTTTGCGTTTCCGGCGTGTTGGCATGGAATACCCACCACATCAGGCAAAACGTCAGAATATCGAAAATCGAGCTGATCGGTCCGAAGAAGACCATAAAGCGCCCCAGATCCGCCGGATTCCAACGCTGCGGCTTTTGAATTTGCTCGTCGTCGACGTTATCAAATGGGATCGCCACCTGTGACACATCGTACAGCAGATTTTGAATAAGCAAGTGTAGCGGCAACATCGGCAGGAAGGGCAAGAAAGCACTCGCCACCAGCACGCTGAACACATTACCGAAGTTAGAGCTCGCCGTCATTTTGATGTATTTCAGCATGTTGGCGAAAGTGCGACGTCCCTCAATAACCCCCTCTTCCAGCACCATCAGGCTTTTTTCCAGCAGGATGATATCAGCCGCTTCACGGGCAATATCTACCGCGCCGTCCACAGAAATGCCGATATCCGCAGCGCGCAAGGCGGGCGCATCATTAATACCATCGCCCATAAAGCCAACCACATGCCCTTCGCGCTTCAGCAACGTTACGATGCGTTCTTTATGCATCGGCGTCAGACGAGCAAACAGCGTGGTGCGCTGTGCGAGATTTGCCAGTTCGTCGTCAGATAGCGTTTCAATATCACTACCAATGACCACCTCTCCCGCGTCCAGCCCCACTTCATGGCACACTTTCGCTGCAACCAACTCACTGTCGCCAGTAAGGATTTTTACGGTAATTCCACTCGCTTTTAATGCCTTCAGTGCCGGAGCTGTTGTCTCTTTTGGCGGATCAAGGAAAGCAATATATCCTTCGAGGATCAGGTCGGATTCATCCGCTCGCTGGTAATCTCCTTCACGCGCTGGCAGGTATTTCGTCGCCACCGCAACCACGCGCAGCCCCTGACGATTCAGCGTATCAGTAACCCGCTTAATCTTACGCAGCATGGTGTCATCGAGCGGTACAATCTCGCCATTGTGACGCACTTGCGAACACACATTGAGGATTTCCTGCAATGCGCCTTTGCAAACCAACTGATGGTGTTCGGTATTTTCTGCCACAACCACCGACATCCGACGACGCTCGAAATCAAATGGAATCTCATCAATTTTTTGCCAACGGCTGGCCAGCGAGCGCGCTGACTCTTCATCCGTACCTTCGAGCACCGCTGTATCAAGCAGGTTTTTAAGCCCGGTCTGGTAATGGCTGTTCAACCACGCGCTATGCAGCACGCGTTCGCTAGTTTTACCGGAGATATCGGTATGATTCTCCAGCACAATTTTATCCTGTGTCAGGGTGCCGGTTTTATCAGTGCACAGAATATCCATTGCGCCAAAGTTCTGAATGGCATCCAGATGTTTGACGATCACTTTCTGTTTCGACAACTTGACTGCGCCACGCGCCAGCGTCGAGGTAACAATCATCGGCAACATTTCTGGCGTTAAGCCTACCGCGACCGAAAGTGCGAACAGTGCCGCTTCCCACCAGTCGCCTTTGGTGTAACCGTTGATAAGCAACACCACCGGAGCCATCACCAGCATAAAGCGAATCAGCAGCATACTGACGCGGCTGATCCCTTGCTGAAAGGCATTCGGCTCGCTTTCCTGCTCACTAACACGCCCCGCCAGTTGACCAAACCAGGTGTTGGCTCCTGTAGCAATCACCATTGCTTGTGCCGTGCCGCTCACCACGGTGGTGCCCATAAAACACAGGGTGTCGCACTCCAGCGGATTGCTGTGCTCCGGCTGGCGAGTAGTAGCGGCTTTTTCCACGGGCAGAGACTCACCGGTTAACGACGCCTGAGCGACGAACAGATCCCGCGCCTGCAAGATACGTAAATCTGCCGGGATCATATCCCCTGCCGCCAGTTTTATAATATCGCCGGGCACCAGCTGGTCGATCGGGATCTCCAGCCAGCCATTTTCGCCTTTGTCGTTAATTACTCGCAGTACCGTCGCGGTATTACTGACCATCGCTTTCAGGGCATCTGCCGCTTTGGTGGAACGAGCTTCCTGAATAAAGTTCAGCAACGTAGAAATAGCGACCATTAGCGCGATAACACCTGCGGCAAATAAATCTTCCGTGGCGTAAGAAATAGCACCAAGAATGGTGAGCAAAATATTAAAGGGGTTGCGATAGCAGACCCATAAATGTACCCACCACGGCGACGGTTGTTGTGCGGGTAATTTATTTTCACCATGTTGTTCGCGGGCAGATTCCACTTCCGCCAGATTTAACCCTTCCGGATGGGTGTCGAACGTTTTCCACAATTCTTCTTCGGGCATCACCGCCATTTTCAGGCAATGCGCACTTAAAGAAGGCGGGACCGCCGCATTCACTGTCTGCTGCGCGCCAGGCAATGGATCACGATGAACCAGACGGGAAGGTAAATGGCGAATGAGCCGGGTAAAAATTTCTTTAAACATAAGGAGTCCCTCCGCACTGTCTGAAACAGTACAGAAATGTCTTCAGGCGTGGCGAAGCCTTACCTGAAGGTAATAAAGCTGAGCAGGGACGTTAAAACGTCACGGCCTTACGCATCCGGTAACGCCGTGAAAAGACGGGCTTACCGGAAAAGTTTTAATCTCCGTCGAGGGAGAGGCGTGGGATCAGGTTCCATATAACCTCCGGTAAGTGAAAAAAGCGCCGCAAATAATAAGGAGAATCCAATAATATTCGTAGCATTTATGGCGATATAATACCTGCTGGCAACTAAACCAACGATAAACCAGACTTTACCCATTGCTGAATGCACAGGTAAAGTTAGGCTCAAATAATTAAACAACACGTTATGGGACAACAGGATGCAAAATCGGCTGACCATCAAAGACATCGCGCGCTTAAGCGGCGTGGGGAAATCTACGGTTTCCCGGGTGCTGAATAACGAAAGCGGCGTGAGCCAGCGCACGCGCGAGCGTGTTGAAGCAGTGATGAATCAGCATGGATTTTCCCCTTCCCGCTCTGCGCGCGCTATGCGTGGGCAAAGCGATAAAGTGGTCGCCATCATTGTTACCCGTCTGGATTCGTTGTCAGAAAATCTCGCCGTTCAAACCATGCTGCCAGCGTTCTATGAACAAGGTTACGATCCAATCATGATGGAAAGTCAGTTTTCCCCACAATTAGTTGCCGAACATTTGGGGGTGCTGAAACGGCGTAATATCGACGGCGTAGTGCTGTTCGGTTTTACCGGCATAACAGAAGAAATGTTAGCCCACTGGCAGTCATCGCTGGTTCTGCTGGCGCGTGACGCAAAAGGCTTTGCTTCGGTCTGTTATGACGACGAAGGGGCAATCAAGATCCTGATGCAACGGCTGTATGACCAGGGACATCGTAATATCAGCTATCTCGGCGTGCCGCACAGTGACGTGACGACCGGTAAGCGACGTCACGAAGCCTACCTGGCGTTCTGCAAAGCGCATAAACTGCATCCCGTTGCCGCTCTGCCAGGCCTTGCTATGAAGCAAGGCTATGAGAACGTAGCAAAAGTGATTACGCCTGAAACTACCGCGTTACTGTGCGCAACCGACACGCTGGCACTTGGTGCAAGTAAATACCTGCAAGAGCAACGCATCGACACCTTGCAACTGGCGAGCGTCGGTAATACACCGTTAATGAAATTCCTCCATCCGGAGATCGTCACCGTAGATCCCGGTTACGCCGAAGCTGGACGCCAGGCGGCTTGCCAGTTGATCGCGCAGGTAACCGGACGCAGCGAACCGCAACAAATCATCATCCCCGCCAACCTGTCCTGATCGTTTCCTGAACGATAAATTGTGATCTTCGCTGCGTTTCGGGAACGTTCCCGTTTTTAAATTTTTCCGCGCAATATATTCTGCAGCCAACCAAAAATGTCATCTGCCATGGGGCTTTATGATGAGCAAAATAAACCAAACGGATATCGATCGGTTGATTGAACTGGTCGGCGGGCGCGGCAATATTGCGACGGTGAGCCACTGTATAACTCGCCTGCGCTTTGTCCTCAACCAACCGGCCAATGCCAGACCGAAAGAAATTGAGCAACTCCCCATGGTGAAAGGCTGTTTCACCAATGCCGGGCAATTTCAGGTGGTGATTGGCACCAACGTGGGTGATTACTATCAAGCACTGATAGCGTCAACCGGACAGGCGCAGGTTGATAAAGAGCAGGTAAAAAAAGCCGCCCGGCAGAATATGAAATGGCATGAGCAGTTGATCTCTCATTTCGCGGAGATCTTCTTCCCATTGCTGCCCGCGTTGATTAGTGGTGGTTTGATCCTCGGTTTTCGCAATGTGATCGGCGATTTGCCCATGAGCAACGGTCAGACGCTGGCGCAAATGTACCCTTCCCTGCAAACGATCTACGATTTTCTGTGGTTGATCGGTGAAGCGATCTTCTTCTACCTGCCGGTCGGGATTTGCTGGTCAGCGGTGAAAAAAATGGGTGGTACACCGATCCTCGGTATCGTGCTTGGCGTAACGCTGGTTTCTCCACAGCTGATGAACGCTTATCTGCTCGGGCAGCAGCTGCCGGAAGTATGGGACTTTGGCATGTTCAGCATCGCCAAAGTGGGCTATCAGGCGCAGGTCATCCCGGCACTGTTAGCCGGACTGGCGCTGGGCGTTATTGAAACTCGTCTTAAGCGCATCGTGCCGGATTACCTCTATCTGGTGGTGGTGCCCGTCTGTTCGCTGATCCTCGCGGTGTTCCTCGCCCATGCGCTGATTGGTCCGTTTGGTCGCATGATTGGCGATGGCGTTGCCTTTGCGGTACGTCACCTGATGACCGGCAGCTTTGCTCCTATTGGCGCGGCATTGTTTGGCTTCCTGTACGCCCCGCTGGTGATCACCGGCGTACACCAGACCACGCTTGCTATTGATTTGCAGATGATTCAAAGCATGGGTGGCACGCCAGTGTGGCCGCTGATTGCACTGTCGAATATCGCTCAGGGCTCCGCCGTGATAGGTATTATCATTTCCAGCCGCAAGCACAATGAACGCGAGATCTCCGTGCCTGCCGCTATCTCCGCCTGGCTTGGAGTCACTGAGCCTGCTATGTACGGCATCAACCTGAAATATCGCTTCCCGATGCTGTGCGCGATGATTGGTTCTGGTCTGGCAGGATTGCTATGCGGCCTGAACGGCGTTATGGCGAATGGCATCGGCGTAGGCGGCCTGCCGGGAATTCTCTCGATTCAACCGAGCTACTGGCAGGTGTTTGCGCTGGCAATGGCTATCGCCATCATCATCCCGATTGTACTCACCTCGTTTATCTATCAGCGGAAATACCGCCTGGGCACGCTGGACATTGTTTAATTTTCTTCGGGGCGCAATTGCGCCCCCTCGCATTTGCAGGAATAACGTAATGACTCATCTTCCCCACTGGTGGCAAAACGGCGTTATCTACCAGATTTATCCAAAGAGTTTTCAGGACACCACGGGTAGCGGCACCGGCGATTTACGTGGCGTTATCCAACGCCTGGACTATCTGCATAAACTGGGCGTTGATGCCATCTGGCTAACCCCCTTTTATGTCTCTCCCCAGGTCGATAACGGTTACGACGTAGCGAATTATACGGCGATTGATCCCACCTATGGCACGCTGGACGATTTTGACGAACTGGTGACACAGGCAAAATCGCGTGGGATTCGTATCATTCTCGATATGGTGTTTAACCATACCTCTACCCAACATGCCTGGTTTCGCGAGGCGCTGAACAAAGAAAGCCCTTACCGCCAGTTTTATATCTGGCGCGATGGAGAACCAGAAACGCCACCGAACAACTGGCGTTCAAAATTCGGTGGTAGTGCGTGGCGCTGGCATGCAGAAAGCGAACAGTACTATTTGCATCTCTTTGCACCAGAACAGGCGGATCTCAACTGGGAGAATCCAGCGGTACGCGCAGAGCTGAAAAAAGTCTGTGAGTTCTGGGCCGATCGTGGGGTCGACGGGTTGCGCCTGGATGTGGTGAATCTGATCTCCAAAGACCCGCGTTACCCTGAAGACCTGGATGGCGATGGGCGTCGCTTCTATACCGACGGGCCACGAGCACACGAGTTTTTGCACGAGATGAACCGCGATGTGTTTACGCCACGCGGGTTAATGACCGTAGGTGAAATGTCCTCCACCAGCCTTGAGCATTGCCAGCGATACGCGGCACTGACAGGCAGTGAATTGTCGATGACCTTTAATTTTCATCACCTGAAGGTCGATTATCCCGGTGGTGAAAAATGGACGCTGGCTAAACCTGACTTTGTGGCGTTGAAAACATTGTTCCGCCACTGGCAACAAGGAATGCACAACGTGGCATGGAATGCCTTGTTCTGGTGTAACCACGATCAGCCGCGCATTGTTTCTCGCTTTGGTGATGAAGGTGAATACCGCGTGCCTGCGGCAAAAATGCTGGCGATGGTGCTGCATGGCATGCAGGGAACGCCGTATATCTACCAGGGCGAAGAGATTGGCATGACCAACCCACATTTCACGCGCATTACTGACTATCGCGACGTGGAGAGCCTCAATATGTTTGCCGAGCTGCGCAACGATGGGCGTGATGCCGACGAGTTATTGACAATCCTCGCCAGTAAATCCCGTGACAACAGTCGCACACCCATGCAATGGACCAACGGCGATAATGCCGGGTTTACGGCTGGCGAACCGTGGATTGGCCTGGGCGATAACTATCAGGAAATCAACGTAGAAGCAGCGCTGGCCGATGAGTCCTCGGTGTTTTACACCTACCAAAAGTTAATCGCACTGCGTAAGCAAGAAGCCGTCCTGACATGGGGCGATTACCAGGATCTGCTGCCAAACAGCCCTGTATTGTGGTGCTATCGCCGTGAATGGAAGGGGCAAACCTTGCTGGTCATTGCCAACCTTAGCCGTGAGATCCAACCCTGGCAACCAGGGCAAATGCGCGGCAACTGGCAGCTTGTGATGCATAACTACGAAGAAGCCTCACCACAACCCTGCGCCATGACTTTACGGCCTTTTGAGGCTGTCTGGTGGTTACAAAAGTAAATCTTCGCTAAGCCCCGGTAATGCCTGTCATTCCGGGGTTTTGCCTGTCAGTATGTTGTTTTTGTTGATTTTATAATCAAAAAATTCATTAAAAAATTTACATATCGCTGTAGCGCCCGTCATCCGTACGCTCTGCTTTTTACTTTGAGCTACATCAAAAAAAGTTCAAACATCCTTGATGCAAAGCACTATATATAGACTTTAAAATGCGTCCCAACCCAATATGTTGTATTAATCGACTATAATTGCTACTACAGCTCCCCACGAAAAAGGTGCGGCGTTGTGGATAAGCGGATGGCGATTGCGGAAAGCACCGGAAAACGAAACGAAAAAACCGGAAAACGCCTTTCCCAATTTCTGTGGATAACCTGTTCTTAAAAATATGGAGCGATCATGACACCGCATGTGATGAAACGAGACGGCTGCAAAGTGCCGTTTAAATCAGAGCGCATCAAAGAAGCGATTCTGCGTGCAGCTAAAGCAGCGGAAGTCGATGATGCCGATTATTGCGCCACTGTTGCTGCGGTTGTCAGCGAGCAGATGCAGGGCCGCAACCAAGTGGATATCAATGAGATCCAGACCGCAGTTGAAAACCAGCTGATGTCGGGGCCATACAAACAACTGGCTCGTGCCTACATCGAGTACCGTCACGATCGCGACATTGAACGTGAAAAACGCGGTCGCCTGAACCAGGAGATCCGTGGTCTGGTCGAGCAGACCAACTCCTCGTTACTCAACGAAAACGCCAACAAAGACAGCAAGGTGATTCCAACCCAGCGCGACCTGCTGGCCGGGATCGTGGCTAAACACTATGCACGCCAGCACCTGCTGCCGCGTGACGTGGTGCAGGCACATGAGCGTGGCGATATTCACTATCACGATCTCGATTACTCGCCGTTCTTCCCGATGTTCAACTGCATGTTGATCGACCTGAAAGGCATGCTGACCCAGGGCTTTAAAATGGGGAACGCCGAGATTGAACCGCCGAAGTCGATCTCTACGGCAACCGCGGTAACTGCGCAGATTATTGCTCAGGTCGCCAGCCATATTTATGGCGGCACCACCATTAACCGTATCGATGAAGTGCTGGCACCGTTTGTCACCGCCAGCTACAACAAACATCGCAAGACCGCAGAAGAGTGGAACATCCCGGACGCCGAAGGCTACGCTAACTCTCGTACCATCAAAGAGTGCTACGATGCCTTCCAGTCGCTGGAGTACGAAGTAAACACCCTGCATACCGCCAACGGTCAAACGCCGTTTGTAACCTTTGGTTTTGGTCTGGGCACCAGCTGGGAATCGCGCCTGATTCAGGAATCGATCCTGCGTAACCGTATCGCAGGCCTCGGTAAAAACCGTAAAACGGCGGTGTTCCCGAAACTGGTGTTTGCGATTCGCGATGGCCTGAACCATAAAAAAGGCGATCCGAACTACGACATCAAACAGCTGGCGCTGGAGTGCGCAAGCAAGCGCATGTATCCGGATATCCTGAACTACGATCAGGTAGTGAAAGTCACCGGTTCGTTTAAAACCCCGATGGGCTGCCGCAGCTTCCTCGGCGTGTGGGAAAATGAAAACGGCGAGCAGATCCACGATGGTCGTAACAACCTCGGCGTGATCAGCCTGAACCTGCCGCGTATTGCTCTGGAAGCAAAAGGCGATGAAGCCACCTTCTGGAAGCTGCTGGATGAACGTCTGGTGTTGGCACGTAAGGCGCTGATGACCCGTATCGCTCGTCTCGAAGGCGTGAAAGCGCGCGTAGCCCCGATCCTCTATATGGAAGGCGCTTGTGGCGTGCGTCTGAATGCTGACGACGACGTTTCTGAAATCTTCAAAAACGGTCGTGCGTCTATTTCGCTGGGTTACATCGGCATCCACGAAACCATTAACGCGCTGTTCGGCGGCGAGCATGTTTACGACAACGAGCAGCTGCGCGCGAAAGGTATTGCGATTGTTGAGCGTCTGCGTCAGGCGGTGGATCAGTGGAAAGAAGAAACTGGCTACGGTTTCAGCCTCTACAGTACGCCGAGTGAGAACCTGTGTGACCGCTTCTGCCGTCTCGATACCGCTGAGTTTGGCGTGGTGCCGGGCGTGACCGATAAAGGTTACTACACCAACAGTTTCCACCTCGATGTGGAGAAGAAGGTGAACCCGTACGACAAGATCGACTTTGAAGCGCCTTACCCGCCACTGGCGAACGGTGGCTTCATTTGCTATGGCGAGTATCCAAACATTCAGCACAACCTGAAGGCGCTGGAAGATGTCTGGGATTACAGCTATCAGCATGTACCGTATTACGGCACCAACACACCGATCGATGAATGCTACGAGTGTGGCTTTACCGGCGAATTTGAGTGCACCAGCAAAGGCTTCACTTGTCCGAAATGTGGTAACCATGACACCTCCCGTGTGTCGGTGACTCGCCGCGTGTGCGGATATTTAGGTAGCCCGGATGCACGTCCGTTTAACGCTGGTAAGCAGGAAGAAGTTAAGCGCCGCGTTAAACATTTGGGAAATGGGCAGATAGGTTAATCTTCACTCTGTGTTAAGCAAATGCCGGATGCGGCGTAAACGCCTTATCCGGCCTACATTTGGCAACGGCTGTAGGCCTGATAAGACGCGACAGCGTCGCATCAGGCGTTGATTACCGGATGCAGCCTACACGCGGACTGATAAGCCAGGTGAAATAATGAACTATCATCAGTACTATCCTGTCGACATCGTCAACGGCCCCGGCACTCGCTGCACCCTGTTTGTCTCCGGGTGTGTTCATGAATGCCCCGGTTGCTATAACAAAAGCACCTGGCGGGTAAATTCCGGTCAGCCATTTACCAAAGCAATGGAAGACCAGATCATTAACGATCTGAATGACACTCGTATCAAACGCCAGGGTATTTCCCTCTCCGGCGGCGATCCGCTACATCCGCAAAACGTGCCGGATATTCTGAAACTGGTACAACGCATCCGCGCCGAGTGTCCGGGTAAAGACATCTGGGTGTGGACAGGCTATAAACTCGACGAACTCAACGCTGCGCAAATGCAGGTTGTTGATTTGATTAACGTGCTGGTCGACGGCAAATTTGTGCAGGATTTAAAAGACCCTTCCCTGATCTGGCGCGGCAGCAGCAATCAGGTGGTGCATCATTTGCGATGATAAGTTCCCTGTTACCTGAGTGCAGGCAACAGGGAAATAAAGAATTAACGATACTTCTGGTGATAGGCGTTGCGGGTCGTTTTCAGTTGCTCTGCGGCAGCCTGCGCTTCTTTTACTTTACCTTCATTTGCCAGCTTCAGCGCGTCGTCAATCTGACCGACCAGAATGTCGAAACCGTGGCGGAAGTCTTTCATTTCCGGGCTGTCCGGTGATTTGCCTTCAAGCTTCGGCGGCGTCGCTTTTTGCGCATCCAGCGCCGCAGCGCGCATCTTCGTTAACGCGTCTTTGACTTGCGCCGCGTTATCGGCTTTTTCAACCACTTTTAAATTGTCGTTGAGGGTTTCCATATTGTCTTCCAGATCAGCGGCAAACGACGCCGAACTGAATACCAATGAGGAGACTGCAAGAATAGCTAACAGGCTTTTACGCATTGCTCACTTCCTTTTTTATTTACACTTCATCCTTCACACTGCCTCATCGACGGCTACGCTCATTCGCCCGAGTCACGTACTACGAGTACGCTCCCCTGCTCTCATTCACTTTCCGTCTCGATGCAGTGCGAATGATTTTGTGTAATTTTTTAGTTTATAGCGCGGCAGGTCGCGCCAGTTTTTTACTGCCCGGCGATTTTCATCTCCGGCAACAGCACAGAACCACACTGTATATTACTGCGTGTTTCAATATCGTTACCGACGGTGACAATATTGCGCCACATATCTTTTAAATTACCAGCGATGGTGATTTCGCTCACCGGATACTGAATCTCGCCATTCTCTACCCAGAAGCCCGCTGCACCACGGGAATAATCACCGGTAATGGCACTCACGCCCTGGCCCATCAATTCCGTCACCACCAGCCCAGTGCCCATCTCTTTGAGCATCTGCTCGAAGCTTAGACCTTGTCCGGCAATGCGCCAGTTGTGAATACCGCCCGCATGTCCGGTGCTTTTCAGCCCCAATTTGCGCGCCGAATAGCTGGTCAGCAGCCACTGAGTCAGGATGCCATCTTTGACGATATCGCGGCGCTCGGTGCGCACACCTTCGCTGTCGAATGGTGTAGATGCCAGCCCTTTCAGCAGATGCGGATGTTCTTCAATAGTCAGCCAGTCCGGCAGAATTTGTTTACCGAGCGAGTCGAGCAAGAAGGTCGATTTACGGTAGACCGCACCACCCGCTATCGCCCCCACCAAATGACCAAACAACCCTGTTGCCACTTCATTGGCAAAAATCACCGGCGCTTTCATGGTAGAAAGTTTACGCGGTGACAGGCGCGATAAGGTACGGCGAGCACAGTCGGCCCCGACCCACTCTGGCGTTTGCAGATCGCTCATCGAACGCCCAATGGTGTAGGCGTAATCACGCTCCATATCGCCATTTTCTTCGGCGATTACACAACTGGAGAGCGAATGACGCGTTGAGCAGTAACCCTGCAACATGCCGTGGCTGTTGCCAAAAACTTTGACACCGTAGTGGCTGTTAAAGCTACCGCCTTCGGTGTTGGTAATGCGTTTATCCGCCTGTAATGCCGCCTGTTCAGCACGGGCCGCCAGTTCAATGGCTTCATCCGGAGAAACGTCCGCAGGGTGGAACAAGTCGAGATCCGGTGCGTCAAAGGCCAGCAGTTCTTTGTCTGCCACGCCTGCATACGGATCTGGCGAAGTGTAACGGGCAATATCCAGCGCCGCCTGTACGGTGCGGGCAATGGCCTGCGGGCTTAAATCGGTAGACGATGCGCTACCTTTACGGTTCTGGTGATAAACGGTGATCCCCAGCGCGCCATCGCTATTGAATTCAACATTCTCCACTTCACCATAACGCGTGCTTACGCTAATGCCGGTGGTCTTGCTGACGGCAACTTCTGCACCGTCCGATTTGCCTGAGGCCAACTCCAGCGCAGTCGAAACTGCTTCTTCCAGAATCTTGCGCTGCGCTTCAACTTGAGAGATTACTTTCATTGCAAGTGCCATAATGTAGAGAGTTTCTCTGAAGTCTAACAGAGAACCGTTTTTCAGTGCGCATCTTAACTGGTAACATTAGCCTCTTTTTTTAAGGAGCCTGAGATGACTAAGCAGCCCGAAGACTGGCTCGACGACGTTCCCGGTGATGACATCGAAGACGAAGACGATGAAATTATCTGGGTCAGTAAAAGTGAAATTAAACGCGATGCCGAGGAGCTAAAACGCCTGGGCGCAGAAATTGTTGATCTGGGGAAAAACGCGCTGGATAAGATCCCGTTAGATGCGGATCTGCGCGCGGCTATTGAGCTCGCCCAGCGTATTAAGATGGAAGGTCGCCGCCGCCAGTTGCAGCTCATCGGTAAGATGCTGCGCCAGCGCGATGTTGAGCCGATCCGTCAGGCGCTGGATAAGCTGAAAAACCGTCACAACCAGCAGGTGGTGCTGTTCCATAAACTGGAAAACCTGCGCGATCGTCTGATCGACCAGGGTGATGACGCCATCGCTGAAGTATTGAATCTGTGGCCCGATGCCGATCGTCAGCAACTGCGAACTCTGATCCGCAACGCGAAGAAAGAGAAAGAAGGGAATAAGCCGCCGAAATCCGCGCGCCAGATTTTCCAGTATCTGCGTGAGTTAGCGGAAAACGAAGGGTAATTTTCGTTGTTGATGTGAGTATGGTTTGCCGGATACGGTGCACCTGTAGGCCTGATAAGACGCATCAGGCGTCGCATCAGGCACTATGCTCAAATGCCGGATGCGGCGTGAACGCCTTATCCGGCCTACACACACTCTATCAGGCTGAGGCTGTGAATTACTGCGCAGCTTCCGCTTTCTTCGCCAGCCCATCCAGCAGTTTCTGATGGATCCCACCAAAACCGCCGTTGCTCATCACCAGAATATGGTCGCCAGGCTGAGCGGTTTTCACCACCATATCTGCCAGCGTATCCACATCGCCGCTCCAGTGTGCAGGCTGAACGCAGGCTTCTGCCACTTCTGCCACCTGCCACGGAATATGTGCCGGTTGCAGCAGGAAGACTTCATCGGCACGACCTAATGAAGGTGCCAGATCGTCTTTGCAGATCCCCATTTTCATGGTATTCGAGCGAGGTTCCAGCACGGCAATAATGCGCGCCGTACCACCAACTTTGCCACGCAGCGCCGCAAGCGTTGCCAGAATCGCCGTCGGGTGATGGGCAAAATCGTCATATACCGTGACGCCATTCGCTTCACCACGCAACTCCAGACGGCGACGAGCGTTAATAAACGAACCCAGCGCGTTAGCGGCATCTGCCGGCGCTACACCAACATGGCGAGCCGCCGCAATCGCCATCAGGCCATTGTGCATATTATGTTCGCCTACCAGCGACCATTTCACTTCGCCCACTTTTTCGCCATCCAGCAAGACTTCCCATTCGGAAGCATCGGTGGTCAGCTTTTTCGCCTGCCAGTGCCCCTGCTCGCCCACCAGCTCCTGCTCGCTCCAGCAGCCCATCGCCATGGTTTGTTTCAGGTTGATGTCGTTTTCCGGCCAGATAATACGCCCCTGCCCCGGAACGATACGCACCAGATGGTGGAACTGTTTCTGGATCGCTTTCAGGTCGTCAAAGATATCGGCGTGATCGAACTCAAGGTTGTTGAGGATCAGCGTACGCGGGCAGTAATGGACAAATTTAGAGCGTTTGTCGAAGAAGGCGCAGTCGTACTCATCCGCTTCGATAACAAAGAAGTCGCTTTCGCCCAGACGCGCCGAAACCTCAAAGTTCCCCGGCACACCGCCGATCACAAATCCCGGTTTGTAACCACACTGTTCCAGAATCCAGGTCGCCATTCCCGCCGTGGTGGTTTTGCCGTGTGTACCGGCAACGGCCAGCACCCAGCGGTCGCGCAGCACAAAATCGTGCAGCCACTGCGGACCTGACATATAAGGGATGTTTTTTTCCAGTACCGCTTCCACACACGGATTTCCACGGGTCATGGCGTTACCAATAATCACCAGATCCGGCTGTGGATCGAGCTGGCTGGCATCGTAACCCTGAATCAGTTCAATGCCTTGCTTCTCAAGTAAGGTGCTCATCGGCGGATACACATTGGCGTCCGAACCCGTTACTTCATGGCCTAACTGGCGCGCCAGCATCGCCAGACCGCCCATAAACGTGCCACAAATTCCTAAAATATGAATGCGCATACGTCACTATCCTTTTTTAATCTGGCGCTCATTTTACGCATATGTCGGGCAAGTGAGAAACGCATTTCAGGATAATCCGTAATTTGCTGGCGCGATTCACCTGAGCGCAACATTGGGATTATTTGTTAAGATTGTTGCGGTCGCTTTACTCCATAAACATTGCAGGGAAAGTTTTATGAAAACGTTAGGTGAATTTATTGTCGAAAAGCAGCACGAGTTTTCTCATGCTACCGGTGAGCTCACTGCTTTGCTGTCGGCAATAAAACTGGGCGCCAAGATTATCCATCGCGATATCAACAAAGCAGGACTGGTTGATATCCTGGGTGCCAGCGGTGCTGAGAACGTGCAGGGCGAGGTTCAGCAGAAACTCGACCTGTTCGCTAATGAGAAACTGAAAGCCGCACTGAAAGCACGCGATATCGTTGCGGGCATTGCCTCTGAAGAAGAAGATGAGATTGTCGTCTTTGAAGGCTGTGAACACGCAAAATACGTGGTGCTGATGGACCCACTAGATGGCTCGTCCAACATCGATGTTAACGTCTCTGTCGGTACCATTTTCTCCATCTACCGCCGCGTTACGCCTGTTGGCACGCCGGTAACGGAAGAAGATTTCCTCCAGCCTGGTAACAAACAGGTTGCGGCAGGTTACGTGGTATACGGCTCCTCTACTATGCTGGTTTACACCACCGGATGCGGTGTTCACGCCTTTACTTATGATCCTTCGCTGGGTGTTTTCTGCCTGTGCCAGGAACGGATGCGCTTCCCGGAGAAAGGCAAAACCTACTCCATCAACGAAGGAAACTACATTAAGTTTCCGAACGGGGTGAAGAAGTACATTAAATTCTGCCAGGAAGAAGATAAATCCACCAACCGCCCGTATACCTCACGTTATATCGGTTCACTGGTCGCGGATTTCCACCGTAACCTGCTGAAAGGCGGTATTTATCTCTACCCAAGCACCGCCAGCCACCCGGACGGTAAACTACGTTTACTGTATGAGTGCAACCCGATGGCATTCCTGGCGGAACAAGCAGGCGGTAAAGCGAGCGATGGCAAAGAGCGTATTCTGGATATTATCCCGGAAACCCTGCACCAGCGCCGTTCGTTCTTTGTCGGCAACGACCATATGGTTGAAGATGTCGAACGCTTTATCCGTGAGTTCCCGGACGCGTAAGCTCCTGCGCCTCTCCACACGGAGAGGCGTTTTTATCGCTGCGCAATGTTGACTCTTGTCACTGGCGAACTCTGACGATTCTCCCACAGCACCGTTAATCCACGCTGTAATGCTATAAAAATAAACAACAAAATACCGATGGCGATTTTCGTCCACCAGGAACTCAGCGTGCCATCAAAGTTTATGTAAGTCTGAATCAGTCCCTGAATCGCCACGCCAAAAAGCGTCCCTAATACCGTTCCAACGCCACCACTCAAAAGCGTACCGCCAATTACCACTGAGGCGATAGCATCCAGTTCCACACCTACGCCCGCCAGTGCATATCCGGCCTGGGTATAAATCGAGAAGACAATCCCCGCCAGCGTTGCCAGTCCGGTGGAGAGCATATAAATGCGAATAGTGGTGCTGCGAGTGGAAATCCCCATCAGGTTTGCCGACGTTGCGTTGCCGCCAATGGCGTATACCTGATTACCAAAACGGGTACGATGCGCGAGTAATATGCCGATAACCACCACCGCCAGCATCAGTAGTCCCATCGCACTTAAGCGACCACCGCCAGGGATTTTCCACGCAAGGCTTGAGAGCGTGTCATAAACAGGATGGTTTATCGGGATCGACTCTTCCGAAACGAGATAGCTGACGCCACGCAAAAAGAACATTCCCGCAAGGGTAATGATAAACGCCGGGATCTTCAGGGCATCAATCAGAAGCCCCATAAATGCGCCGAAGGCACAGCCCATCACCAACACCAGCGGAAACGCCAGCAGCGGCGAGAGGCCGAAATCGCCAATCACTTTTGCCAGAAACACGCCGGTAAAGGCGATCACCGAACCGACGGAGAGATCGATCCCACCGGAGAGGATCACAAAGGTCATGCCAACGGCGATTATCCCAAGAAAGGCATTATCGGTCAGGATATTGCAGATCACTCTTGTGGAAGCAAAACCGGGAAACTGGGTCAGACAGTAGATATAACCCAACACAAAGACGCCGATGGTGATCATCAGTGGCAAATTACGTTTTATCACGGTTACGTACCCCTTTAATCAGACTGATAAAGCGTTGCGACTGAACAATCAGCACGCAAAGCACCACCACCGCTTTCACCACCTGGTTCATCTCCGGCGGAAAGCCAGAAAGCAAAATTCCGGTGTTCATTCCCTGAATAATCAGCGCCCCCACCACCGAAAGCAGCAGGTTAAAGCGCCCGCCCATCAGCGATCCGCCGCCAATCACCACTGCAAGAATGGCGTCCAACTCCAGCCATAACCCGGCGTTATTGGCATCGGCACCGCGAATATCCGCCGCCACGATAATGCCCGCAATCGCCGCACATAGCCCGCTCAAAACGTAGGTGAGCATGACGATGATCCGCGTGTTTACCCCGGCATTTTTTGCCGCCCGAATGTTGATACCAACGGCTTCGATAAACATCCCCAGTGCCGTTTTGCGGGTCAACAGCCAGAACAGGAGAAGCGTCAGCACCGCAATAATGACTGGCGTTGGCAGGAACAACAGCGATCCACTGCCAAACCAGGAGAGATCCGGTGAGTTAAATGTGACGATCTGTCCGGAGGTGATCAGTTGCGCCACGCCGCGCCCGGCGACCATCAGGATCAGGGTGGCGACAAACGGCTGAATTTTGAGGATCGCTACCAGTATGCCGTTCCACAATCCCGCCAGGATGCCAGTGCCGAGGGCGCTTAACAAAACAATTGGCAGGCTGAATCCCGCGACCGTCATCGCAGCCGTTGTGGCTCCGGCGATAGCCATCACCGCCCCTACGGAGAGATCAATCCCACCGGTGGCGATAACCAGCGTCATACCAATCGCCAGTAGCGCAACGGGGGCCGCACGGTTAAGAATGTCGATAGGGCTACCGAACAAACGCCCATCCTGAAGCACCACCTGCCAGAAATGCGGGGCCACCAGGCTATCAACCAGCAGCACCAGCAACAGTGCCGCCAGCTGCGGCATTCCTGTTGGCCAGCGAAAACGCCTTTTCGGCGGCGTAGTGTCCGGGAGAGATTGAGGCATCACACTGTTCTCCTTACGCCGCAATGGCGTTCATGATCGCCGGAACGGAAAGCTCTGCCAGTGGGATCTCCGCTACCTGTTTGCGATCGCGCATGATAATCACCCGGTCGGCATAGCCCACCAGCTCTTCCAGCTCGGAGGAGATCACCAGCAGCGCCAGCCCATCGGCGCACAGCGTTTCAATCAGGCGGATGATCTCGGCGTGGGCACCAACATCAATTCCGCGCGTTGGCTCGTCGAGAATCAGAAATTGCGGTCGGGTCAGTAGCCAACGTGAAAGCAACACTTTTTGCTGATTGCCGCCGGAGAGAAATTCAATCGGTTGTTCGGTGGAAGGTGTGCGAATGCCAAGCTGGCGAATAAAGCGTTCGGCAATCTCTTGCTGCTCTTTGCGGGAAATTGGTCGCAGCCAGCCGCGCTGGGCCTGGAGAGCGAGGATGATATTTTCCCGCACCGAGGCGGCGGCGATAATGCCATCGGTTTTCCTGTCTTCCGGGCAGAAGCCGATGCCCAGTACCGAAGCCTGATGTGGCGAGCGTAGCGTTTGCAGTTTGCCTTTGATCAACGCCGTGCCGCTATCAGCAGGTTTGATACCGAAGATCACTTCGGCGGTTTCGGTACGTCCTGATCCCAGCAAGCCTGCCAGACCGACGATCTCGCCGGGGCGTACTTCGAGATCAAACGGCGCGATCGTTCCTTTTTTGCCGTAATTTTTGAACGCGGCAACAGGTTTGTCGCTCAGCAATGTTCTCCCGGCACGCTGAAGCGCGTGGGTGTCCAGTTCACGCCCCAGCATCATTTTTACCAGTTCGATCTGCGGTAGCTCGCGGGTTTCCCGACAGCCCACAAAACTGCCGTTACGTAAGACGGTGATCCGATCGCTAACCTGATAAACCTGATCGAGAAAATGAGTGACGAAGATCAGGCTGACGCCGCGATCGCGAAGCTGACGCATCAGGCCAAACAGTAACTCTACTTCCTGAGTGTCGAGACTGGCGGTGGGTTCATCGAGGATCAGCACTTTGGCGGAGAGATCGATAGCCCGGCAAATGGCGACGATTTGCTGCATCGCGACTGAAAAGCGGTTGAGCGGTTCGCGCACGTCGAGGGAGAAACCGTAAGATGCCATCAGTTCGGTGGCGCGCTTTTCCATCTCTTTACGGCGTAGAAGGCCGAAACGTTTGGGTTCGCGACCTATGAATAGATTATCAGCGACCGACATATTGGGTAGCAGGTTGACTTCCTGATAGACGGTGCCGATGCCGAGTTGTTGTGCGTGGGCGGTGTTTTTCGGTGAGATAGCCTGGCCTTCCAGCCAGATAGTGCCGCGATCGGCGTGGTATACACCGGTTAATGCTTTGATTAGCGTCGATTTTCCCGCCCCGTTTTCACCGAGCAGCGCCATGATTTCGCCACGGCGCAGGCTGAAATCAACGTTGTCTAACGCTTTGACACCGGGGAAAAATTTACTTAATCCTTCGGTGCGGAGGATTTCCTGGTGTTGGTCGGTCGTCATGGTTTCCCCCGGTGTAAAGCGTGCTCCCAGTAGGCATGATAAGACGCGGTAAGCGTCGCATCAGGCTTCAGCGCACCACCGCCGGATGCGGCGCGAGCGCCTTATCCGGCCTACGAATCGGCATCAGGCATAGCAACCCTCAATACCCCATATTTTTCTTCTTCTCTAACTCTTCTTTTGCGGTATCAGGCAGATAAAGGGTGGATTTGGTCAGGGTTAGCTTTTCAGGCATGGTGCCGTCTTTTTTATATTTCTCCAGCGCATCAAAAGCGGGGCCTGCCATGTTCGGCGTCAGTTCAACGCTGGCGTTCGCTTCGCCATCAATCATCGCTTTGTAGATGTCCGGCACGCCGTCGATAGAGCCTGTCAGGATATCTTTGCCCGGTTTCAGGCCCGCTTCTTTAATTGCCTGAATTGCACCAATCACCATGTCATCGTTATGGGCGTAAACCATGCAGATGTTTTTGCCGTTGTTTTCCGCTTTGATAAAGCTCTCCATCACTTCTTTGCCTTTGCTGCGGGTGAAGTCACCTGACTGCGAGCGGATAATTTTGATATTTGGCGCATTCTTAATGGCTTCGGCAAAGCCTTTCTTACGGTCAATGGCGACGCTGGCCCCAACGGTGCCCTGCAGCTCCACCACGTTGCATGGTTTGCCATTCACTTCTTTTACCAGCCAGTCACCAATCAACTTGCCTTCGAGGATGTTGTCGGCGGTGACAGTGGTCATATAGAGAGATTTGTCTTTCACATCGATGGAACGGTCAAGCAAGAAGACCGGGATTTCGGCATCTTTCGCCTCTTTTAATACCGGTTCCCAACCCGTCGCCACCACCGGAGCGATAAAGATCGCATCCACCCCTTGTGCGACGAAGGAACGTACCGCTTTAATCTGGTTTTCCTGCTTTTGCTGACCATCGGCAATTTTCAGTGTGATACCGCGTTTTTCGGCTTCACTTTTCGCCACATTGGTTTCTGCGGCGCGCCAGCCGGATTCCGATCCGACCTGCGAAAATCCTACGGTTAATGGAGCGGCCAACGCCATAGACGACATGGCTGCCGAGACTGCAGAGACTACAAGTAAGCGTTTCCACATAGGGTTGTCCTCGTCGGGGTAATTATTATTGGTGAAAAGATGTTCGCGAAAAAACTATAGACAATTCGTTATGTAACGGATTGCGTTACATCACACTTCAAAAAAGTAAATAAAACGTTAATCACAAGTTTGTAATCGCTTTCATCTCACTATGAAAAATGCGGCTACGGTTATGGATTTTCCTGCTCTGTATACCGTCTTAAAACTGGCGAAAAAGGAAAATGAAGACGAAAACAAGCGAAGACATTCGGCGCGAGTTGGCTATAATACTCGGCACTTGTTTGCCACATATTTTTAAAGGAAACAGACATGAGCTTACTCAACGTCCCTGCGGGTAAAGATCTGCCGGAAGACATCTACGTTGTTATTGAGATCCCGGCTAACGCAGATCCAATCAAATACGAAATCGACAAAGAGAGCGGCGCACTGTTCGTTGACCGCTTCATGTCCACCGCGATGTTCTATCCGTGCAACTACGGTTACATCAACCACACTCTGTCTCTGGACGGTGACCCGGTTGACGTACTGGTCCCGACTCCGTACCCGCTGCAGCCGGGTTCTGTGATCCGCTGCCGTCCGGTTGGCGTACTGAAAATGACCGACGAAGCCGGTGAAGATGCGAAACTGATTGCTGTTCCGCACACCAAGCTGAGCAAAGAATACGATCACATTAAAGACGTTAACGATCTGCCAGAGCTGCTGAAAGCGCAAATCGCTCACTTCTTCGAGCACTACAAAGACCTCGAAAAAGGCAAGTGGGTTAAAGTTGAAGGTTGGGAAAACGCAGAAGCCGCTAAAGCTGAAATCGTTGCTTCCTTCGAGCGCGCCAAGAATAAATAAGTTCTTCTGGCGCAATAACCCTGAACACCGGGCTTCGGTTAGTAAGGGTTTTTTTATGCCCGCAATTTATAAACTCTCTACTCCACTATTATTATTTTCAGCAGTTGAAAGGCTTGAACGGTAAGAACAAGCTAAGCTCGACCACCATTTTGCTGTTCATAGCCACTTGCTGGAAGTTAGCCGGCCTCACTCATACTCACCGTTCAAAGCGTGCCCCCGTTTTACCCCTGCACATTTGTTAACGCCAGCAGAGTTTTACATGCGTTAACGGATATGGAAAGCGGCTCGGAAGGAAAAGCAAAAGGCGAGGAAGTTACAAAAAAGAATACGCGTCGTCTCGCAAAAAAATAACGCCACCCGCAGGTGGCATTGGTTGAGCTGTATTAGCGCAGACCTGATCTGACAGTTACCCGTTATTTATTACCCGTCTTTACCGCTGATTGCGCTTTAAGCTTTTGCATTCTCGCCCAGGCTTCCGGGGCATATTTTTCTATATATTGTTGCGATAATAATTCAGCCTGTTGCAGTTGTTTGGCTGTCAGTTTTTTCTCTGTAATGTTGCGGTTTTCTGTACCAAAAAGATTCATATCATTGGTCGATGCGGTATCGAACCACGCCCAGGCCTGCACATAATCACGTTCTACGCCCAAGCCATAATAATAGATTTCACCTAATTGTACCTGCGCTGCACTTAATCCTTGCTCTGCGGCTTTTCGCATCCAGATTGCGGCCTGTTGCTCATCTTTTTTAACACCTTTTCCCTGGAGTAAAGCATTACCCAAATTAAATTGCGCCGCTTTCTCACCCTTTGCGGCGGCCTTGCGAAACCATTCCACCGCCTTTTTATGTTCTTCTTCTGAACCAAGTCTGAAGTAAATAGCGCCGAGATTAGCCTGTGCGGTAGCATCCCCCTGTTCTGCCGATTTCGTGTACCAGGAGATGGCTTGTTCTCGATTTTTTGCTACACCTTCTGCGCCTTTATCATACAGATGTGCCAAATAATACTGACCATCGGAATTTCCCTGTTCTGCCGATTTACGGTACCACTCCAGTGCTTTTAACGGCTCTTTCGCTCCCGCTAAACCTTGCTCCAATATATATCCCAGACGAAACTGCGCAATAGAATTTCCCTGCTCTGCCGACTGGGAAAATAATACCCGTGACTGAGTGTAATCCTGAGTAACACCGATACCGAAATAGTACATATCGGCTAAATGAAGCTGCCCCAACTCGTCGCCTGATGTCGCTGATTTTCGATACCATTGTGCCGATATGGCATCGTTTCTTTCAACGCCTAAACCTCTGGAATACATATAACCAAGCTGGTTACAGGACCAGACGTTACCTTGTTCCGCTGCTTTGCTATACCACTCACGTGCCATAACGTAATCCCGCGTCACACCATCGCCTTCAAAATATGCATCTCCCATACTTTGCTGGCCGCTGTCACGACCTTGCTCTGCTGCCAGGCGAAACCATTTCACAGATTCGGCTTTATCAACCTTCACGCCATTACCTTCATGGTACATTACACCCAGATTCTGCTGCGCTTGCGGAAGCCCCTTCAGTGCCGCTTTTTTGTACCAGATAACTGCCTGAGCATAATCTTGCGGCACACCTTCACCGTTCATATAGCGTAACCCCAGTACATATTCTGCCGGGGTGTATCCCTGCTCTGCGGCACGGCGAAACCAGTCCATCGCCAGGGTGAGATCCTTTGTCGTTTCATTACCCTGAAAATAGCGATATCCCAGCTCCAACTGTGCTTTAGCTTCTCCACTTTCAGCTTTTTGCTTTAATTGTTCGAGATTGACATTTCCCAGAGCGGGAAGAGAAACGAGAGCAAACAGTCCTGTCAGCATTACAGCCAGAAGAGATTTTTTCATTGTGGTCGCATCCTTGTTGAGCGTGCCAGGTGTTTATAACACTGCGCAACAAATCAGCATTTAAGAAAAGATAAGAATGGCGTCAAATTCGGAATATATTCAGGCTGGTGGATAAAACAACGCCACCCGAAGGTGGCGTGCTTTTATTATTACTTATCCCTGTCTAACCAGTCGCCGCTTTCAATTAGCTTTAATCCATCGACGGGTCGTTGATAAACGTACATCCATGCACTCCCGTACGGCGTCTGAATCAACTGGCGCGCGTATTCACCGCCCCTGGTGCGCAAGGCATCAAGTTCGGCCAGCGTGGCGTTGTCAATACGATAAACTTCACCATGTACTGTTCCGTTCCCCGGAACTGCGCCTGGATAGTGGCCCAGGCTATACAACTGGTAGTTATCAATACTGAAATCGCCCAGTAACTGGGCATTGGTCATCCAGTGACTGTTGCCTTGTTTGTGGCGTAAACTGCCGTAGACAAATATTCGCATTGCTAAAACTCGAACTGATAGAGCAAATCCAGTGCCTGGTCTACACCAGACACTGCTTCCAGATATAGCTTAGGCATCAGGCGATAACGTAACGTGAGTGTTGCTATAGAGTCAAATATACCCACGCCGTATTTCACTTGCAGGCCTGGCAATACATAGCCGCTGACCACCACCTGGGAGGAGTCGCCAACTCCCTCGGTGTCGAGCGCTAAATTGCTTACGCCAAACGTCTCGCCGATTTTACCCACAATCTGGCCACTTTGCGCAACCCCCAGGCCAATCAGCATCGAGGTCATCGCCGCGCTGTCGCTCTGATCGCTCTCCAGCCCTTGTCCACGTAGCAAATAAGACAATGCAGCTTGTTGCGACATCGCCGGGTCAGAGAAGATCTCCGCTTTCGGTTCGTCCGCCAGACCAGTGACGCGAACTCCGGCGATGACGTCGTCTTCTGTAGCATCCGGGTTACGAATAGCTTCGATATTAAGATACGGTTGATCTGGCGGACCAGAGAACAGTAGCTCACCCTTACGCACAATCAGATCCTGACCATAGGCATGGAAGCGCCCTTCAGGGATGTTGATCTGCCCGTTCAGGCCCAGCCCTTGTTTGTCCTGAACGACGTTGAGATCGCCCGTCAGCCGCGCTTTCAGGCCAAAGGCGTCAATGCGCACATTGTTGCCAACGTGGACAGTCAGGTTACTGTTAATCGGAATCGACGCCGTTTTCGGCTCTTCCGGTTGCAGGTTATCGTTAAGCATCACCACATCGCTGGAAACGCCTACTGCGCTTTCCGGCAGATCGTGCACCACGATGCGCGCCCACGGGACATCCACGCGACCATCGAGGGTAAACAGGTTTGGTGTAGCCTCGAATACAACATCTGGTGATACATCCATTCGTACCATCGGCGGCACGGTGATACGCACTCTACTGCCCTTCGCTGTTACCCGCGCCCGCCAGTTTTCAATCTGGCTCCAGTCGGCATCACCGTTCAGGTAGATTTCACCCTGCTGGGTCCGCACGGTACCTGCAAGCGTCGAGCGCATACCGTTAAAGTTGACCGCAAGCTGGCTCGGTTGCATATCAAACGGCATAAAGTTGCCGTCGATATCCACCCCCGTAACCTGAAGCTGACCAAACAACTGCGGGCTTTGCACATCACCACCCAGACGCAAGTTGGCACTCACCATCCCCGCTGCTTTTTCCCCACGGGTAAAGATGGGGTTTATCATCGCAAGGTTGAAGTTACGGATATTGACGTTGCCACCAAGATTACGGCGGCCTTGCGGATCGGTCACCTGCACCTGACCATCAAACTGGCCGTTATTGGTCAGGCGGATGGTCCAGCCCAATTCGGCACGGTTGTTACGCAACTCCGCCGTCAGATTCAGCGTCTGAAACGCCACGGGCAGCGCCGCATCGTTGACGGTTTGCGTCACCTGCACATTACGCCCCGAAAGGGTGATACTGCCCTGCGGCAGCCCCTCTTTCGTGGTGTCCCAGGCAACGTCCGCTTTACCCGTGAAGATACCGCTGGCCTGAGTGGTTTCTGGCATAAATGGTTTCAGCATGGACAAGTCGAAGCGGTTGAGATTCACCACCGCACGCCCTTCGGCACCCGCATCGATAGTTTGCGGCACGCACAGTTCCGCATTCGGGTTAAGCCAGCAGTGTGGCCCGATGCTGATTTTTTGCTCCTTATTGCGGTAATCCAGCGCAATATCACGGGTCAGCGACCACGGGCCAACCGGCGTCTGGAAACGCGTATTGCTAAGCGTTCCTTTCCAGCGTTCTTCTTTACGATCAAAGCTTCCCGCCAGGTTTAGCTGCCCGGAAACCGGCTCGCCCTGAATCCGCAGTTGTAACTCGTGCTGCTTTTCGCTGCCTTTGGCATTCAGGGTGACGAGGTTGATATTTACATCCGGCTGCGAAATCTGCTCAACGCGTACGTCGAGTTTCCCGGCGATCTGATCGGTGGATTTAATGTCGCCTTCCACGCGAACCTGCGCCACGGAAAGTTCCTGCCAGCGCAGGCCGCGCGCGGTGATGTCCGCCAGTAGTTGTGGCGATTCCACCGTGCCGCGAACTTTCACCAGCCCTTTCGCTGTACCGCCAAGCCCCGGCAGCGCGTTATCCAGCCCCGGCGCGTTGATGGTGGCATCAAGATTGAGATCTTTTACCCCCAGCTCGCCTTTCACTTCGGCACTGTTTGGCCCCAGTTCCAGATGAAGCCCTGGGATCATCCACTGCATATAACTGTTGCCTTTCAGCGTGCCGTCAACGTTCACTTTGTTCTGTTTGACGTTACCAGTCAGCTTCAGTTCTGGCACCTCCATCTGCCAGGTGCCGCCGTAAAGGCTACCGCGGGTTTTAATCAAGCCATTGAGTTTCGACGGCCACTCCGGGAACTCTTTGGCGGTGTTAATGCCGTTAAGCGTTAGCTCACCGCGCCAACTAATGGCCTGCTGCCAGTCGAGCAACGCCTTAAGTTCCGTTTTCCCTTCCAGCGCCGCGACGGTAAGTTTGTCGAGATTGACCTGCTGTTCATTACCTTTGGCATCAAGGGTAATGGTGGCTGGCGGGATCTCCTGTCCCTTCACTGCCGTGCGCATAGAGATCGCGTAATCGGTCATTTTGCCGGTAAGTTTCAGTTTCAGATCGTCTGCCTGATACTGCTTCTCACCAGTGAACGGCCAGTAAAGCTGTTTGCTGTTCACTTCCACGTTGAGCGGCAATCCAGCTTCCGCCAGTCGCGTCTGGGCGCGCAGGTCCATATCCACCGGACCAGAAAGGTTAACGCCTATCTCCAGTTGTTCGCGCAACGCACCACCCACTTTCAGCTTCACTTTTTCACCTTTCAACGGCTCCATGTTGAGCGTGCCGTTGAGTGTGATATCGACCGGCCAGTTGTTGGACAATTGCGCTGTGCCGCTGGCGTTGACGATCCCTTGACTGGAGTCGATATCCAGGGCGTCCAGTTTAGTATTGCCGTCAATGCTGCTCACTTTCAGCAGCATGGTGCTCACGGTGATGTCCGTGTCGCCCATCACGCGCAGCTGCTCGCCCTTAAACTCTTCAATGTTCAGGTTAAGCGGCAAATGCACGTCGGTCATTTCCGGCAATACCGGGCGAGAAAAGAGATCTTTCAGCGTTTCGCCGAGCGGCTTTTCCTCCGGCTGCGGATTTTCAATTTTCGGTTCGACCACTTCTTCCTGTGCCGCTTCCGCCACTTTCGGCAAAGCAATCAACAGGCCTTTCAGCGATGTCGGTTTCAGGGTCAGGGTTTTCTCCTGCCAGTTCAGGCCGGAGGTGAAGTCCATCACCGATACCGTGGTGTCATCAATCTTGACGTTGACGTTGTCCAGCGCCACCCGTGTCAGGGTAATGGGATACGGCGTGGAGAGATCCAGCGGACCGCTATCTTCCTCTTCTTCAACCTGTTCAGAAGGAGGCATTTTTTTACTGTCGATGTTGACCTGAATGTCTTTCAGCGCCAGATCATTAATACAAACGCTACTGTTCCACAGGCACTCAAGCCCGACCGCCAGATGCAGATTGCCCGCTTTTACCGCCACGCCTGGCTGCTCATAACGAACGTCAGACAAGGTGAGATCACGCCAGCCGCCGGTGACCTTGCCAATATCCAGTCCTGGCACCCAGCGATCCGCCGCTTTAAATACCAGATGCAGGCCGCTGGTGGTGCCCACCAGAAACGCCACCGATCCCAGCAACAGTAAGATAACGATAACCACGCCGAGGCTGATTTTTTTCCATAAACTCATAATTCTGGCCCCAGACCGATGTAAAACTGTAACCCGTGTTCGTCTTTATCCGCGACCGGCACGGCAAAATCGAGTTTGATTGGCCCGACCGGCGATTCCCAGCGCACGCCGACACCGGTACCGGTTTTAAAGTCGCTGCGGCGAATATCGCTTACCGCTTCGCCGCTATCGACAAACACCGCGCCCCACCATTTTCCGGTCACGTTGTACTGGTATTCCAGCGATCCGGTTATCAGCTTCGAGGCCCCTTTCAGGTCACCGTTGGCGTATTTCGGGGCGATAGATTTGTATTTGTAGCCGCGAATACTGCGATCGCCCCCGGCGAAGAAACGCAGATCCGGCGGTACTTTGTCGAAATCACCCGTTTCAATCCAGCCCAGCGTGCCGCGTGTCACAAAACGATGGCGATCGTACAGTGTGCGGATCCAGACGTTCTGCGCCTGGAAAACGGAGAAATCAACATCCGAGCCCCAGGCCGTGTTGGAGTAGTCGATAGAGTAGCGTTGCGAGTCGCCCCAGGTTGGCATCAGGCCACCACGAGAACGCGTGCGGCTAATCATCACCCCAGGATAAAACAGCATCGTGGTGTTGGTAATTTCACCCTGGGTAAAGTGGTCGAAACTCCAGCGCAGGTTAATGGCACGCTGCCAGCCGCTGGAGAGATCCCAGTAGCGAGAAGCCACCAGCGTAGTGGAGTCAGACTCGGTATCGTTCAGGTCAGTGCGCTTAAAACCGCCCTGCACCAAATAATATTGTTCCAGCGGATTCTTCAGCAGCGGCATTTTATAGCTGAAGTCGAGGATCTGTTCCGGCGCGGAAATACTGGTACTGGTGGTCAAACTGTGACCGTAAGAGTTCATCCACGGCTTTTTCCACGTCGCTTTCACGCGCGGTCCCACGTCCGTAGAGTAACCGACGCCGGTTTCGATGGTGTTTTCTGTTCGCGGCGAAACCACGCCCGTCAATGGTAATACTTTCGTTTCGCGCGCTTTATCAAATTGTGGAGCCACCACCACCGAGTTAAACCAGCCGGTAGCAGAAAGTCGACGGTTCAGTTCTGCCAGATCTTTCGATTCGTACTCATCGCCCTCTTTAAACGGCACCAGATTTTGCAGGTATTCATCGCGGATTTGTGATCCTTCAAAGGTCACATGCCCAAAGCGGTAACGTTCGCCACTGTTATAATCAATATCCCAGAAGGCTTTATGCAGGCCGAGCGCAATGCCCAGCTGCGCTTTGGTAAATTCGCTATCGAAATAACCTTTACGCAACGCAATGCTGGTTAAGGACTTTTTGAAATTTTCATAATCGCCCTGGTTCAGTACCGTACCAATAGCCGGGCGAGTATCGAGCAATTTCAAATAGTCTTTATCGGTCCGCGCGCCGCCGCGCAATACCACATCGGTGCCGCCAATTAACACCGGCACGCCTGGCGTGACTTTGGCGATCAATACCTGCCGCCCTTTCTTTGGCGGTGGACGGAGATCAAATTCAATGGTCGGCTGGTAATAGCCCAGCGCTTTCAGACCTTCGCGGATGGCATCATCGACGCGTGCGCGAAAGCGACGGTCTGGCGTCACTTCATCACTTTCAATCGTAGAAAGCTGCGCGCGAACGTTCTTTTCCAGCTGTCCCGATAACCCCTCGACCTGTAGACGGACGTTCGCGGCGACGGCAGATCCGCTTAAGCAGAGTAAGCTTACACAGCATAACTGTCGGATATAGCGCACATTTTCTCCTGAATATCCTTTTTTTCCTGCCCCTGGAACGCCGTTAAACGGCTTAACAAAAATCCAGTAATATGGATTAAAAAGCAGACTAAACCCAAAATATTTCTTATGTTTTACTTTAGACCTATTCACGGTAGTTATTGTGTGCAAATACGCCTCTTGTTACAACCTTAACCCCAATGACCGATTTTCGGGAGAGCGACACCATGAGTTTATTTGATAAAAAGCATCTGGTTTCCCCCGCCGATGCCCTGCCTGGACGTAACACCCCGATGCCCGTAGCCACACTGCATGCGGTCAACGGTCACTCAATGACCAATGTACCTGACGGAATGGAGATTGCCATTTTTGCGATGGGTTGTTTCTGGGGTGTGGAGCGTCTGTTCTGGCAGTTACCCGGCGTTTACAGCACCGCCGCAGGCTATACCGGCGGCTATACGCCAAATCCGACTTATCGGGAAGTGTGCTCCGGCGATACTGGCCATGCCGAAGCGGTGCGCATTGTTTACGATCCATCCGTCATCAGCTATGAGCAGTTGCTACAAGTATTTTGGGAGAATCACGATCCCGCCCAGGGAATGCGTCAGGGCAATGACCACGGCACGCAGTATCGTTCAGCGATTTATCCGCTGACCCCAGAACAGGATGCCGCCGCTCGCGCCAGTCTGGAACGTTTTCAGGCGGCGATGCTTGCCGCCGATGACGATCGTCGCATCACCACGGAAATCGCTAACGCCACACCGTTTTATTATGCCGAAGATGACCACCAGCAATATCTGCATAAAAACCCGTATGGTTACTGTGGAATTGGCGGAATTGGCGTCTGTCTGCCGCCGGAAGCATAGCGTTACGGGTACAAATGTAGATTGTTGATAAAGTGCATTTTGTTTATGCCGGATACGGCGTAAACGCCTTGCTAGGCCTACAAAATCGTCCAAATTCAATATATTGCGGGGACTGCGTAGGCCTGTTCGGCATAGCGCATCAGGCAGTTTTTCATTTTTCAGCTGTCTGAATTTTAACCCTCTGGCGGCTTTACAGTACCTTACGCTATACTAGCCACTGAAAATGCCGGTTCACTTTCTTCGAATCGGCTTTCAATGTGTATTTCACACAAATTAATCAACTTCCCCTTCCGAGGATCTGGCCTGAAAGGTCGGATAAGATATGTTAAACAGTATTTTAGTCATACTCTGTTTGATCGCTGTAAGTGCGTTCTTCTCGATGTCCGAGATCTCGCTTGCCGCCTCACGCAAAATCAAACTTAAACTGCTGGCTGATGAAGGCAATATAAATGCCCAACGCGTTTTGAATATGCAGGAAAATCCCGGCATGTTCTTTACCGTGGTCCAGATCGGTCTGAACGCAGTGGCGATTCTCGGCGGTATCGTCGGTGATGCGGCATTTTCTCCAGCTTTTCACAGCCTGTTCTCCCGCTATATGTCGGCAGAACTCTCTGAGCAACTGAGCTTTATTCTCTCTTTCTCGTTAGTGACTGGCATGTTTATCCTGTTTGCGGATTTAACCCCGAAACGCATCGGTATGATTGCGCCAGAAGCTGTGGCTTTGCGTATCATCAACCCGATGCGCTTCTGCCTGTACGTTTGCACCCCGCTGGTGTGGTTCTTCAACGGACTGGCGAACATAATCTTCCGTATTTTCAAACTGCCAATGGTACGTAAAGATGACATCACTTCTGATGACATCTACGCGGTAGTGGAAGCCGGTGCGCTGGCGGGCGTGTTACGTAAACAGGAACACGAGCTGATTGAAAACGTCTTTGAGCTGGAATCCCGTACCGTTCCGTCTTCAATGACACCGCGTGAAAACGTGATTTGGTTTGATCTCCACGAAGATGAGCAAAGTCTGAAGAATAAGGTTGCGGAACATCCGCACTCTAAGTTTCTCGTCTGTAATGAAGATATTGACCACATCATCGGCTATGTCGATTCTAAAGACCTGCTGAACCGCGTGCTGGCTAACCAAAGCCTGGCACTGAACAGCGGCGTACAAATTCGCAATACGCTGATTGTGCCGGATACGTTAACCCTTTCAGAGGCGTTGGAAAGTTTTAAAACCGCAGGTGAAGACTTCGCGGTGATCATGAATGAGTACGCACTGGTAGTGGGGATCATCACCCTCAACGACGTGATGACCACGCTGATGGGCGATCTGGTCGGTCAGGGGCTGGAAGAGCAGATTGTCGCCCGTGATGAGAACTCATGGCTGATAGATGGCGGCACTCCGATTGACGACGTCATGCGCGTGCTGGATATTGACGAGTTCCCGCAGTCGGGCAACTACGAAACCATCGGCGGCTTTATGATGTTTATGCTGCGTAAGATCCCGAAACGCACCGATTCGGTGAAATTCGCCGGCTACAAATTTGAAGTGGTGGATATCGATAACTACCGCATCGACCAGCTGTTGGTGACCCGAATCGACAGCAAAGCCACCGCCCTTTCGCCAAAACTGCCTGACGCTAAAGATAAAGAAGAAAGCGTCGCATAACCCCAGAAACATCAACGGCTCCTGAATCAGGAGCCGTCTTATTACTGCATAGCACTTTTTACTGCATAGCACTTTGGTTAAGCCATCTCTGTTTGCAGACGCATAACCTGACGGTTAACTTCGGACATCACTGACAAATGCAGCTTATCCTTCACTTTTGGGATAAGAATCTTACCCTTATCAAATTCAAAAGCGCCAACGTCCTTGATGTATAACCGTCCACGGAACAGGATCTTTACGTACTTCGCCACCTGAAGTGGGTTGTACCGTTGGAAAATTTTCATTGTTATCTCCTGCTGAGTATTACGCCTTTGCGGTGCCACAATCGGCCCAACTATTATGAGGCGCAAATTTTAATGCCTAGTGACTATAGACTATCCGGGCAATGTTTCCACCGCGTATAACTTTTTTTACCTAAAGGTTACAATTATTCAGAATTATCTTTTTACCGAAGCGCGGTCTTCAGTATAAGCATTCATTTTTCATATGATTTGTGCGCTTGACCGCAAACTGGCATCACACTTGCGGGAAATTCGATAAATAGCACATATGATTAAAACTCAGACCCAAGTGGTCGGATCACCTGCATATCATAAGAAGGAAACACCATGACCCTACGCAAGATTCTGGCACTCACCTGCCTGCTGTTGCCGATGATGGCTTCCGCACATCAGTTCGAAACCGGTCAGCGAGTGCCGCCGATTGGCATCACCGATCGTGGCGAGTTGGTGCTTGATAAAGATCAGTTTAGCTACAAAACCTGGAACAGCGCGCAGTTAGTGGGAAAAGTGCGAGTACTGCAACATATTGCTGGTCGCACCTCTGCAAAAGAGAAAAACGCGACGCTGATTGAAGCGATTAAATCAGCGAAGTTACCGCACGATCGTTACCAGACCACCACCATTGTTAACACCGACGACGCGATTCCGGGTTCAGGGATGTTTGTGCGCAGCAGTCTGGAGAGTAATAAAAAGCTTTATCCCTGGTCGCAGTTTATTGTTGATAGCAATGGCGTCGCACGCGGTGCCTGGCAGCTGGATGAAGAAAGTTCCGCTGTAGTGGTGCTGGATAAAGACGGTCGCGTGCAATGGGCCAAAGACGGGGCGCTTACTCAGGAAGAGGTGCAGCAAGTGATGGACCTGCTGCATAAATTAATTAATAAATAGACACTCTGAACCCCGGATTCAGGAACGACTCGCGCGGAGTGTAATCCAGCGGTTTACCCTGCCAGTCGTGAACGTGCGCTCCGGCAGCTGCAGCCACAGCATGACCAGCGGCGGTATCCCAAATATTCGTTGGCCCGAAACGCGGGTACAGCTGCGCCTGTCCTTCCGCCACCAGGCAGAATTTCAGCGAAGAGCCGATGGACGTGGTCTGATGTTCGCCAAGCTGTTGCAGATACTCTTTCAGCTCCGCATCTGCATGGGAACGGCTGATCACCACCAGCGGCGGGCGCGCATCGCGGACCTGAATCTGCTTGCGCACACCGCACTCTTCTTTCCAGGCTTTGCCTTCTGCCGCGCTGTACATTACGTTCATTACCGGCGCATACACCACACCTAAAATCGGTTTGCCGTGGTCGATGAGCGCAATGTTAACGGTGAATTCGCCATTACGTTTAATAAACTCTTTAGTACCATCCAGCGGGTCTACCAGCCAGTAACGCTGCCAGTGCTGACGGACTTCCCAACCGGGAGGATCTTCTTCAGAAAGGACCGGAATATCCGGTGTCAGCGTACGTAAACCGTCCATGATAACGGTGTGAGCGGCAATATCCGCTGCCGTTACCGGAGAATTGTCCGCTTTGCTGACGACGTCCATCGGTTTCGTCCCGTCGTAGACCTGCATAATGGCATCGCCTGCATTCCGTGCAAGCTGGCATACTTGATCTAACATTTCTCCACCTCGTCTCTGTGAGCGGTGTTAACTTATTGTTTTACTTATACCCTATCGTTAATGAATGCGCCAACTGTGATAGTGTCATCATTTTCAAAGCGTAAAATTGTGGCATTCTTCACTGTTCTATAAGTAAGACGTTTATTCTCCCTTTTCTTTCGTATTCCCGATGATAAAAGGATGTCCCTGATGATTAAGTTTAGCGCAACGCTCCTGGCCACGCTGATTGCCGCCAGTGTGAATGCAGCGACGGTCGATCTGCGTATCATGGAAACCACTGATCTGCATAGCAACATGATGGATTTCGATTATTACAAAGACACCGCCACGGAAAAATTCGGACTGGTACGTACGGCAAGCCTGATTAACGATGCCCGCAATGAAGTGAAAAACAGCGTACTGGTCGATAACGGCGATTTGATTCAGGGGAGTCCGCTGGCAGATTACATGTCGGCGAAAGGATTAAAAGCAGGTGATATTCACCCGGTCTATAAGGCATTAAATACGCTGGACTATACCGTCGGCACGCTTGGCAACCACGAGTTTAACTACGGTCTGGATTATCTGAAAAATGCGCTGGCGGGAGCGAAATTCCCTTATGTAAATGCCAACGTCATTGACGCCAGAACCAAACAGCCAATGTTTACACCGTATTTAATTAAAGACACCGAAGTGGTCGATAAAGACGGAAAAAAACAGACGCTGAAGATTGGTTATATTGGCGTCGTCCCGCCACAAATCATGGGCTGGGATAAAGCTAATTTATCCGGGAAAGTGACGGTGAATGATATTACCGAAACCGTGCGCAAATACGTGCCTGAAATGCGCGAGAAAGGTGCCGATGTCGTTGTCGTTCTGGCGCATTCCGGGCTGTCTGCCGATCCGTATAAAGTGATGGCGGAAAACTCAGTTTATTACCTCAGTGAAATTCCGGGCGTTAACGCCATTATGTTTGGCCATGCTCACGCCGTTTTCCCAGGTAAAGATTTTGCTGATATCGAAGGGGCTGATATCGCGAAAGGCACGCTGAATGGTGTTCCGGCGGTAATGCCAGGCATGTGGGGCGATCATCTTGGTGTGGTCGACTTACAACTCAGTAATGACAGCGGTAAATGGCAGGTGACGCAGGCGAAAGCGGAAGCACGGCCGATTTACGACATCGCGAATAAAAAATCCCTCGCGGCGGAAGACAGCAAGCTGGTAGAAACACTCAAAGCCGATCACGATGCCACACGCCAGTTCGTCAGCAAGCCAATCGGTAAATCTGCCGACAATATGTATAGCTATCTGGCGCTTGTGCAGGACGATCCGACCGTGCAGGTGGTGAACAACGCGCAAAAAGCGTATGTCGAGCATTACATTCAGGGCGATCCGGATCTGGCAAAACTGCCAGTGCTTTCAGCTGCCGCACCGTTTAAAGTTGGTGGTCGCAAAAATGACCCGGCAAGCTATGTGGAGGTGGAAAAAGGCCAGTTGACCTTCCGTAATGCCGCCGATCTTTATCTCTACCCCAATACGCTGATTGTGGTGAAAGCCAGCGGTAAAGAGGTGAAAGAGTGGCTGGAGTGCTCCGCCGGACAGTTTAACCAGATTGATCCTAACAGCACGAAACCACAGTCACTCATCAACTGGGATGGTTTCCGCACCTATAACTTTGATGTTATTGATGGTGTGAATTATCAGATTGATGTTACCCAGCCCGCCCGTTATGACGGCGAGTGCCAGATGATTAATGCCAATGCGGAAAGGATTAAGAACCTGACCTTTAACGGCAAGCCGATTGATCCGAACGCCATGTTCCTCGTTGCCACCAATAACTATCGCGCTTACGGCGGCAAATTTGCCGGTACGGGCGACAGCCATATCGCTTTTGCTTCACCGGATGAGAACCGCTCGGTGCTGGCAGCGTGGATTGCTGATGAGTCGAAACGTGCGGGGGAAATTCACCCGGCGGCAGATAACAACTGGCGTTTAGCACCAATAGCTGGCGATAAGAAACTGGATATCCGTTTCGAAACCTCTCCGTCAGATAAAGCCGCAGTGTTTATTAAAGAGAAAGGGCAGTATCCGATGAATAAAGTCGCGACCGATGATATCGGGTTTGCGATTTATCAGGTGGATCTGAGTAAGTAAAACACTTCTTTTTCGGCCTACAAATCATCAACCGCATCCGGCATTTATTGGCGGATGCGATGCTGGCGCATCTTATCCGCCCTACAAGTCATGAACCGTAGTCCGGATAAGCGCAGCGCATCCGGCAGTTATGCCGCACGTTCATCCCGCACCGCTAACACCTCGGGCAAATTCAACTCAATCCAGTCCGCCAGTGCAGCAACCTTTTCGCTCACCTGCTCGCCCAGCGGCGTGAGGCTATATTCCACATGCGGCGGCACCACCGGATACGCGATACGGTTAAGAAAACCATCCTGTTCTAATGCCTGTAACGACTGCGCAAGCATCTTTTCACTCACCCCGCCCATTTTGCGCCGCAGGTCGCTAAAGCGATGAGTACCTTCGCGTAGCGCCACCAGAATCAACACCCCCCAACGGCTGGTGACGTGTTTCAACACCTCGCGCGACGGGCACTGTTCCGCAAAGAGATTTCCCTCTTTCAGTTGTTGCGACAGGCTAATCTGACTCATTTTATACTTACCTTTTTGTACGTACTTACTAAAAGTAAGTTTAAGTGTTAGCGTATTTAAACACAAGACAAAACGATGGAGACTTCCCATGATCGCTATTACTGGTGCCACTGGCCAACTTGGTCACTATGTTATTGAATCCTTGATGAAAACGGTTCCTGCCAGCCAAATAGTGGCTATCGTTCGTAATCCGGCAAAAGCACAGGCACTGACAGCACAAGGCATTACCGTGCGTCAGGCTGATTACGGCGATGAAGCCGCACTGACATCTGCGCTTCAGGGAGTGGAAAAACTACTGCTGATCTCTTCCAGCGAAGTGGGTCAACGTGCCCCGCAGCATCGTAATGTTATTAATGCCGCAAAGACGGCTGGCGTGAAATTTATCGCTTATACCAGCCTGCTACATGCAGATACCTCCCCGCTCGGCCTCGCCGATGAGCACATTGAGACGGAGAAAATGTTGGCTGATTCTGGCATCGTTTACACCCTGCTGCGCAACGGCTGGTACAGCGAAAACTACCTCGCCAGCGCCCCGGCAGCACTGGAACACGGCGTATTTATCGGTGCGGCGGGCGATGGCAAAATCGCCTCAGCAACGCGGGCAGATTATGCGGTAGCTGCGGCGCGCGTAATTAGCGAAGCCGGTCATGAAGGCAAGGTTTACGAACTGGCGGGCGATAGTGCCTGGACGCTGACACAGTTAGCGGCAGAACTCACCAAACAGAGCGGCAAACCGATTACCTATCAAAACCTGAGCGAAGCTGATTTCGCCGCGGCGCTGAAAAGCGTCGGTCTGCCTGATGGACTGGCGGATATGCTGGCGGATTCTGACGTTGGCGCATCGAAAGGCGGTCTGTTTGATGACAGCAAAACGCTTAGCAAATTGATTGGCCGCCCAACGACAACGTTAGCCGAAAGCGTAAGCCATCTTTTTAATGTTAATAACTAGTTAATTAAAGTGGCATCCTCCCGCATCCTCTCTGATAATGACGGGATGCCGGGAGCAATCATGTCTGCTTCCTGAACTTTCTTCTGACAGACCAATGGATGCCAGTAATGATTAGCGGCGTGCTGTACGCCCTGTTAGCAGGGTTGATGTGGGGGCTTATTTTTGTCGGGCCGTTGATCGTACCGGAATACCCGGCGATGTTGCAGTCGATGGGGCGTTATCTGGCGTTAGGGTTAATTGCGCTGCCCATTGCCTGGCTGGGACGCGTGCGTCTGCGTCAGTTGGCGCGTCGCGACTGGCTTACCGCCTTGATGCTCACCATGATGGGCAACCTTATCTATTACTTCTGCCTTGCAAGTGCCATTCAACGTACTGGCGCGCCTGTTTCCACGATGATTATCGGCACCCTGCCGGTGGTGATTCCCGTTTTTGCCAATCTGCTTTATAGCCAGCGCGACGGCAAACTCGCATGGGGAAAACTCGCCCCGGCACTGGTTTGTATTGGCATCGGCCTGGCGTGTGTGAATATTGCTGAGTTAAACCACGGACTCCCCGATTTTGACTGGGCACGTTATACCTCAGGCATCGTGCTAGCGTTAGTTTCCGTGGTCTGCTGGGCATGGTATGCCCTGCGCAACGCCCGCTGGCTGCGGGAAAATCCCGACAAACATCCGATGATGTGGGCGACGGCGCAGGCGCTGGTCACGCTGCCGGTTTCTCTCATCGGCTATCTCGTCGCCTGTTACTGGCTGAATATGCAAACGCCGGACTTCTCCTTACCCTTTGGCCCCCGTCCGCTGGTGTTTATTAGTCTGATGGTTGCGATAGCCGTGCTTTGCTCATGGGTTGGCGCACTCTGCTGGAACGTCGCCAGCCAGCGATTACCGACAGTGATTCTCGGGCCGCTGATTGTTTTCGAAACGCTGGCAGGTTTGCTGTACACCTTTTTACTCCGCCAGCAAATGCCGCCGCTAATGACGCTGAGCGGTATCGCGCTGTTAGTGATTGGCGTGGTCATCGCGGTCAGAGCAAAACCAGAAAAACCTTTAACTGAATCTGTCTCAGAAAGTTGACACGCTGGCAGTGAGTTAAATAAGCCTCTGCTACGTAAGGGTTATAGCTTTTGCCTTAAAGATGCATTTAAAATGCATCTTATCTTATTAAGAATGAGGTATCAGCTATGGCTTATCGCGACCAACCTTTAGGTGAACTGGCGCTCTCTATTCCTCGCGCTTCGGCTCTGTTTCGTAAATATGATATGGATTACTGCTGCGGCGGTAAGCAGACGCTGGCGCGTGCGGCGGCACGTAAAGAGCTGGATGTTGAGGTCATTGAAGCTGAGCTGGCAAAGCTCGCTGAACAACCGATTGAGAAAGACTGGCGTAGCGCCCCGCTGGCAGAAATCATCGACCATATCATCGTGCGCTACCACGATCGCCACCGCGAGCAACTGCCGGAGCTGATCCTGCAAGCGACTAAAGTCGAGCGCGTTCACGCCGACAAACCAAGTGTGCCAAAAGGGATGACAAAATACCTGACTATGCTGCATGAAGAGCTTTCCAGCCACATGATGAAAGAAGAGCAAATCCTCTTCCCAATGATCAAACAAGGCATGGGCAGCCAGGCAATGGGGCCAATCAGCGTAATGGAAAGCGAGCACGATGAAGCGGGCGAACTGCTGGAAGTAATTAAACACACCACCAATAACGTCACACCGCCGCCAGAAGCCTGCACCACCTGGAAAGCGATGTATAACGGCATTAATGAACTAATTGATGACCTGATGGAGCATATCAGCCTGGAAAACAATGTGCTGTTCCCGCGCGCGCTGGCGGGTGAGTGATCTAAAAGCTGGATGGCATTGCGCCATCCAGCATGATAATGCGGTTATTTTCGCAGTTCAGCAGCCCGCTTCTTACCAATAAACAGCCAGCCCAGCCCCAGCGCGATAAACCACAGCGGGGTAACCAGCAGCGCCCGGCGGGTGTCATCTTCCAGTGTCAACAACACCAGAACAAACACAAAGAACGCCATACATACCCAGCACATCAGCTTGCCGAGCGGCATCTTGTAGATTGATTTCTCATGCAGGTGCGGACGCTGTTTGCGATACACCAGGTACGAGCAAAGGATAATCGTCCAGACGAACATAAACAGAATCGCGGAAACGGTTGTAATCATCGTGAACGCGCCAATCACGCTGGGATTCACATACAACATCACCACGCCGCCGAGCAGGCAGATGCAGGAGAAGGTCAGCCCTTTCGCGGGTACTGCGCGCTTAGAGAGTTTAGCGAACGCTTTCGGTGCCACACCTTCCTGGGCCAGACCAAACAGCATACGGCTGGTAGAGAAGACACCGCTGTTAGCGGAAGACGCCGCAGAGGTCAGCACCACAAAGTTGATCACGCTGGCAGCCGCAGGCAAACCTACCAACACGAACAGTTCAACGAACGGGCTTTTCTCCGGGACTACCGAACTCCACGGCGTCACGGACATAATCACAATCAGCGCGAAGACGTAGAACATAATGATACGGATCGGAATGGAGTTAATCGCGCGCGGCAGTGATTTCTCAGGGTCTTTGGTTTCCGCAGCTGTTGTACCTACCAGCTCAATCCCTACGAAAGCGAAAACCGCTATCTGGAATCCGGCAAAGAAGCCACTTAAACCTTTCGGGAACCAGCCGCCATCATTCCACAAATGCGCGAATGACGCTTCCACACCGGTCGGTGACTGAAAGTGCATCGCCACCATGACCAGGCCGACGACAATCAGCGACACAATGGCGACGATTTTGATCATCGCAAACCAGAACTCCATCTCACCGAACATTTTCACGGTGGCGAGGTTAAGCGTCAGCAGCAGCACTATCACCGCCAGCGAGGCGACCCAGTCGGAGAGATCGGGGAACCAGAACTGAGCATAAGCCGTGATCGCCACCACGTCTGCCATACCGGTTACAACCCAGCAGAACCAGTAAGTCCAGCCGGTGAAATATCCTGCCCACGGCCCGAGTAAATCGGAAGCGAAGTCACTAAAAGATTTGTATTCCAGATTCGAAAGCAGCAATTCCCCCATTGCCCGCATCACGAAAAAGAGCATAAAACCGATGATCATATAAACGAAAATGATCGACGGCCCGGCAAGGCTAATCGTTTTGCCGGACCCCATAAACAACCCTGTACCAATGGCACCGCCAATGGCAATAAGCTGAATATGTCGGTTTGTGAGATTGCGCCGTAGCGACTGTTCAGCCGGAGCCTGATCATCGGCAACGACTTTTACCTGATCTACCATGTTTTTTTCTTCCTGTACCTGTCTGTGTTGTTCAGGCTCTACGGCCTTTAGTCAGTCTATGATACGACGAATCTGTATCGGGACTCATCGATATTAGGTAACAATACGCGGGATGAATACTAAGATTTAGATCTAATGTTAATTTTATGTTTAAAGTGAGTGTCATATCACGGTGATAACGCGAAACAGCTCACAAAAATACACGCTTACAGGGGCTTTGCAACATAAAATAGCGCCGTTTGGCAAACTGAAGGGTTTATTGCTGAATGCCTGCTCCCCTCTGGCTCGAGGGGAACAGAATGCGCTGCTTAGAGGATTTCCAGCAGTTCGACTTCAAACACCAGGGTGCTGAACGGAGGGATGGACGCGCCTGCGCCACGCTCGCCATATGCCAGTTCCTGCGGGATAGTCAGTTCCCATTTAGAACCTACCGGCATCAGAGTCAGTGCTTCAATCCAGCCAGGGATCACGCCGTTAACCGGGAATTCAGCTGGCTCGCCGCGAGCAACGGAGCTGTCAAACACGGTGCCGTCGATCAGTTTTCCGGTGTAATGAACACGAACGCGGTCGGTACGTGCCGGAATTGCGCCTTCGCCCTGGTTGATCACGCGGAATTGCAGGCCAGATTCGGTGCTATTTACACCTTCTTTTTTGGCGTTTTCTTCCAGGTATTTCACACCTTCAGCAGCCATCGCCTGGAAACGCTGACGACGAACGGCATCGGCGCGTTCGTGGATTTCACGCAGCGCGCGGTGCACCACATCAACCGGAACAGCCGGATGTTTGCCTTCCAGCGCATCGGCAATGCCTGCAACCAGAGCTTCTGGCAGCAGCCCTTCCAGGCCAGATTCACTCAGTTGTTGCCCTACCTGCAAACCAATGCCGTAGCTTGCTTGCGCTTCGATGGTGTCAAAAGTTGGGGTGGTCATCGTATTTCCTTTCTTAGGGTATAAAGTAGCGGGCAGCATATCAGCCACACTTCTTTGGGTAAAACTTTGTCGCGGGAATGATGACAAATCCCGGGGAAAAAGAAACAATAGCAATATCCCGTATGAATATAATAAAGGCGGGTTTACCACGGACATCATAGCGTTAGCTTATTCATAGGCTATGATTGAGGAACAAGACGCGGAGCAGGAGGAAACCATGCCCGGGCGCTTTGAACTAAAACCAACCCTGGAGAAAGTCTGGCACGCGCCGGACAATTTTCGCTTCATGGACCCGCTGCCGCCGATGCATCGTCGGGGGATCATTATTGCCGCCATTGTATTGGTGGTCGGATTTCTGCTTCCATCTGATGATACGCCCAACGCGCCGGTGGTGACGCGTGAAGCGCAGTTAGATATTCAGTCGCAATCACAACCACCGACAGAAGAACAGCTGCGGGCGCAATTAGTCACGCCACAAAATGATCCTGATCAGGTGGCTCCGGTCGCTCCAGAACCAATACAGGAAGGCCAACCAGAAGAGCAGCCGCAAACCCCCCATACGCAACCATTCCAGCCAGATAGCGGAATTGATAATCAATGGCGCTCCTATCGTGTCGAACCCGGTAAAACGATGGCGCAGCTGTTCCGCGACCACGGACTGCCCGCTACCGATGTCTATGCCATGGCGCAGGTAGAAGGCGCGGATAAGCCACTGAGTAATTTGCAAAACGGGCAGATGGTGAAAATCCGCCAGAACGCCAGCGGCGTGGTGACGGGCTTAACCATTGATACGGGGAATAATCAACAAGTCCTGTTTACCCGCCAGCCGGATGGCAGTTTTATTCGCGCGCGGTAGATGAAGGGTCAACCAAAAGCCAGCTAAGGATCGTCTCTTTGATGACCTTACGTCTGGCTTCCAGTGCCTGGGGTGAAACCATACTGATGTGATAAACCAGGCCAAGCGTATGCTGGTTGATCAAATAATATCCCCCAAGCGCAGCAATATTAATATTCACCTGCAATGGGTCGATATCTGGCTTAAAAATATTTTGTTTCTTCCCTTCATCCAATAAGGATTCCATTAACTGCAAGTGCGCATGGTTAATTTCTAAAAGACGCTGTGATTTTGCATAATGCACACCTTTACTTTGATTTTCACTATGCACAATTTTTAAAAACCAGGGATTAGAAATATAATAATCCCATGTAAAATCGATTATTTTCTCAATGGCTTTCTGTGGCGGAAGATCTGAGAAATCAAGGGCCTTTTCTTTTTGTCGAATATCGTTCCAGGTATATTCCAGTACTTCGATAAATAAATTTTCTTTATTACCAAAGTGGTGATAAACCGTCTGTTTACTGCACCCCGCGGCCTTGACGATATTATCGACTCTGGCCCCTTCGTAACCATATTCGGCAAATTCATTAACCGCGCATAACAGCAGCTTTTCTTTCAGGCTCTGTACGTTGCTGGTATCAAGATACATAACGCTTCCCCACGACCTCTTCGTGGTGACTATCATAACCTGATTTGATTTCAGCTTCAGAAAAAAGGGCAAAAACTTGTACTTTCATCAGGTTATCAAATGTCCTGTGATCGCCATCGCATATCAACCAACTAGATGGTTGATCTTTTTATCCTCCAGTCGCAAGCTAATCATCACTAAGGAAACAAAATTCAAAAAAAGAGAGCTATTGTATGAAATCCACTCGTCCTGTTGCCGTGATTACCGGAGCCGCACGTGGTATTGGAAAGGGCTGTGCGCTGGAGCTTGCGCGTGGCGGATTTAATCTGCTGATTAATGATCGTCCGGATGCGGATAGCGTAGAAAAATTACATGCCACACAACAAGAATGTCTGGCGGAAGGCGTGGAAGTGATTTGCTTCCCTGCTGATGTGGGCGATCTCTCCCTGCATGAAGAGATGCTCGACGCAGCGCAAAACCAGTGGGGACGTCTGGACTGCCTGCTCAACAACGCAGGCATTTCAGTGAAAAAACGCGGTGACCTTCTCGACCTCGAACCAGACAGCTTCGACCAAAATATTGCCATTAACACCCGCGCACCGTTCTTCCTTGCTCAGGCATTCAGTAAGCGCTTACTGGCACAGCCGAAACCGGAAGCAGAACTGCCGCACCGCTCGATTATTTTTGTCAGTTCCATCAACGCCATCATGCTGGCGATGAATCGCGGCGAATATACCATTGCCAAAACTGCCGTCTCTGCCGCTGCTCGTCTGTTTGCTGCTCGCCTTTGTAATGAACAAATTGGCGTATATGAAGTGCGTCCTGGTCTCATCAAAACCGATATGACTATTCCGGCAACGGCCTATTACGACGAACTGATTGCCAAAGGTCTGGTGCCGTGGGGACGTTGGGGTTATCCGGCGGATATTGCTTCCACTGTCCGCGCGATGGCGGAAGGTAAACTTATTTACACCTGTGGTCAGGCGGTCGCCATTGACGGTGGCTTAAGTATGCCGCGCTTCTGAGGCTGAATCATGAGAGATCTGTTACAACGCCCGGATTTATTCAGTATCAATACCGCGACACTGGGCTATAAAACGCCGCTACCCGCCATTATTGATGCCTGCGCCGCACGCGGTATTGGCGCGATTGCCCCCTGGCGCAGGGAGTTGCAGAGTGAAGATCTCCAGCAAATCGCCCGCCAGCTTGCTGCCAGTAACATGAACGTTTCCGGTTTGTGCCGTAGCACCTACTACACCGCACCGACGCTGGCGGAGCGCAAACTGGCGATTGACGATAACCGCCGGGCGCTGGACGACGCCGCTGTACTGAACGCCGCCTGTTATATGCAGGTGGTTGGCGGTCTGCCAATGGGAACAAAAGATCTGTACGAAGCACGGGAACAGGTGAAACAAGGGATTCGCCAGTTGCTGCCACATTCGAAAGAGGTCGGCGTGCCAATTGCACTGGAGCCACTGCACCCGATGACTGCTGCCAATCGTTCTTGTCTGTGCACGTTACGTCAGGCGCTGGACTGGTGTGATGAACTCGATCCCGATGGCGAATTTGGCCTCGGCGTGGCGGTAGATGTCTACCATGTCTGGTGGGACCCGGATCTCGCCAGTCAGATCCTGCGTGCCGGAAAACGCATCCTCGCGTTTCATGTTTCCGACTGGTTAGTGCCGACCACCGATCTGGTCAATGACCGTGGAATGCCGGGAGATGGTGTCATCAATATTCCGTCAATTCGTCGGCTGGTTGAAAACGCCGGATTTAATGGCGCTATTGAACTGGAAATATTCTCACCGTACTGGTGGCAGAAAGATATTAACAGCACGCTGGATATTAGCGTCGATCGCATCGCGCATTATTGCTAAGGAATAATCATGAGTGACCAACCCGTTCTGTTCAGCAGAGCGGCGGCTTCTTGCCGCCTGACATTGAACCGTGAAGATAAATGTCATGCTATTAATGAAGAAATGATCGAATCTCTCGACCATTATTTAAATGAAATTGAAAACGACACCACATTACGATTAGTCGAATTAACGGCAACCGGCGATAAATTCTTTTGTGCGGGCGGCGATATTAAATCGTGGTCGGCCTATTCGCCATTAGATATGGGCAGAAAATGGATTAAACGCGGTAACGAGGTTTTTAATCGCCTGCGCAATTTACCCCAATTAACGGTTGCAAATCTCAACGGTCATACCATTGGCGGTGGGATTGAACTCGCCTTGTGCTGTGATATTCGTATCGCTCGCCCCCACGCAAAATTCTCTAATCCTGAAGTGATGCTCGGCATGGTGCCTGGCTGGATGGGCATTGAACGCGTGCTTAATCAGGTTGGCCCGGTGGTCGGTCGCCAGATGCTGATGCTGGGTAAACGCCTGACGGCGCAGGAAGCTCAGGCGGCGAATTTAATTGATGAAGTGGTAGAAAAAGAACAGGTGGAAAGCTGGATGGCGAACCAGTTAGCGCAGCTGGAAAAATGTGGTCCGGTGGCACTGGCACACATTAAGCAACTGATTCTGGCGCTGGAAAATAAACACGCCGATTACTCCCACCAGTTACTGGCTGGATTAATGTCCGCCACTCAGGATTGCCAACAGGCGACGCACGCATTTGCCGAAAAAGCCGGCGTGAGCTTCCACAATCAATAAGGAAATTGTATGCGTAAGTTATCAACCGCCGAGACACTGGCGGCGCAAATTCAGGACGGCGCAACCATTGCCATTAGCGGTAACGGCGGCGGCATGGTGGAAGCTGACCATATTCTGGCCGCCATTGAAGCGCGCTTTCTGCAAACCGGACACCCGCGCGATCTGACATTAATCCACTCGCTGGGTATTGGCGATCGCGACAGCAAAGGCACTAACCGTTTTGCTCACGCCGAAATGCTCAAACGCATTATTGCCGGACACTTTACCTGGTCGCCCAAAATGCAGGCGCTGGTAAAAAATAACACGATTGAAGCCTACTGCTTTCCTGGTGGCGTAATTCAGGCACTGCTGCGGGAGATCGGTGCCGGACGTCCGGGGCTTTTTACCCACGTTGGGCTGGGATCGTTTGTTGATCCACGCAATGGCGGCGGTAAGTCGAATGAATGCACAACCGACGACCTGGTAGAACTGATTGAAATCGACGGTGAGACCAAACTTCGTTATCGCCCTTTCAAAGTGGATTACGCGATTTTGCGTGGCACTTATGCCGATCCACGAGGCAACGTTAGCCTCGAAGAAGAAGCGATTGATATGGATAGCTATTCGATGGCGCTGGCAGCACACAACAGCGGCGGCAAAGTGTTCGTACAGGTCCGCGATGTGCTGGAAGCAGGTACCATTGAACCACGTCGGGTCAAGCTACCAGGAATTCTGGTCGATGGCATCGTTGAGCACCGCGAACAACCGCAAACCTATCTTGGCGGTTACGACCTGACGATCAGCGGTCAACATCGCCGTCTAAGTTCTAACGACGCTATTGAACTGGTTAGTCATCCGGTGCGTCGCCTGATTGCCCGTCGGGCAGCGCGGGAACTGGTGGCAGGTGCTTCAACCAACTTTGGCTTTGGTATTCCGGGCGGTATTCCTGGGGTTGCGCTGCGCGAAGGCGTGCCTTATCAAAGTTTGTGGCTGAGTGTAGAACAGGGGGTGCATAACGGCATGATGCTGGATGATGCTCTGTTCGGCTGCGCCCGTAACGCCGATGCCATTATTCCATCACTCGATCAATTCGAATTCTACAGTGGCGGCGGTATCGATATCACCTTCCTCGGCATGGGAGAGATGGATCGGTACGGTAACGTCAACGTATCCCATCTTAATGGCAATCTCATTGGCCCCGGCGGATTTCTCGAAATTGCACAAAACGCCCGTAAAGTGGTGTTTTGCGGTACGTTCGACGCCAAAGGCAGCAAGATTGATGTAACGCCAGATGGCTTGCATATCGCCCAGTCAGGTCAAATCCCTAAACTGGTTGCCCTGGTGGAAAAAATCACCTTTAGCGCCGCCTACGCACAGCAAAGCGGTCAGGAAGTGCTGTATATCACCGAACGTGCGGTATTCCAGTTAACGGCAGAAGGCGTTGAATTAATTGAGATCGCCCCTGGCGTAGAGATTGAGCGCGACATTCTGCCATTCATGGCCTTCCGTCCAATTATCAAGCACCCACGTCTGATGGAAAGCAGCCTGTTTACGCCGATGGAGGATGCATGAGCCAGCTTGATGAGGCCATCCTTGATGCACTGACGCACGTTACTTTCCCAAAGGGTTTTGCACAGGCAGAACCCGCATGGGTTGTCACGGTAGACGGTGTTGATTACCCACTCTGGAAAACAGATGCCCTTGTAGTCGGCAGTGGTGCAGCCGGGCTACGTGCAGCTGTGGAACTTAAACGCCGCCAGCAAAATGTGTTAATCGCCACCGCCGGGTTATATATGGGGACGTCGGCATGTTCTGGCTCTGATAAACAAACACTGTTTACCGCCGCTACCGCGGGCAACGGCGACAACTTCGCCAAACTGGCAGAAGCACTGGCGAGCGGTGGGGCGATGGATCACGACACCGCTTATGTTGAAGCGGTAGGTTCTCTGCACACTCTTGGCGGGTTGCAATATCTTGGTCTGGAATTACCGGAAGATCGCTATGGCGCGATTCTTCGTTATCAAACCGACCACGACGAAGCCGGGCGTGCAACCTCGTGTGGGCCGCGTACCTCAAGGTTAATGGTGAAAGTGCTGCTGGAAGAAGTACAGCGTCTTGCTATCCCAATGTTGACCAGTGCAACAGTGATTAAACTGCTACATCAGCGTGACGAAAACGGCGAAGACCGCGTGGCGGGGGCAATCCTCGCGACCGGTCATCGCGCCCATAACCCATGGGGGCTGGCAATTGTGACTGCGCCCAATGTGGTACTGGCAACAGGCGGGCCTGGCGAGCTTTATCGCGACAGTGTGTATCCACACAAATGTTTCGGCTCGCTGGGGCTGGCGCTGGAGGAAGGTCTGACGCTAACCAATCTGACTGAAAGCCAGTTTGGTATCGGCACACCGCGCAGCACGTTTCCGTGGAATTTGTCCGGGACTTATGTACAGGTGATCCCATATATCTATTCCGTGGATGCCGGGGGTAACGAGTATAACTTCCTCGCGGATTACTATCGCACCACCCAGGAGCTGGCTTCAAACATTTTCCGTAAAGGCTATCAGTGGCCGTTCCACGCCACGCGGGTAATGGATTTTGGCTCCAGCTTGTTAGATATGGCAGTAGCGCAAGAGCAGCAACATGGTCGTCAGGTATTTATGGATTTCAATCGTAATCCAGAACCTGTGCCGGGTGACCTGCCTTTCTCATTAGATCGACTGGACGACGACGTTCGCGCGTATCTGGAAAATAACGACGCTCTGGCACCATCGCCCATCGAACGCCTGCAACAAATGAATCCTCTGTCTATCTCGCTGTATAAGATGCACGGTTACGATCTCATCACGCAGCCATTGCAGTTTGCCATGAATAATCAGCACATGAATGGCGGCATTGAAGTCGATATCTGGGGACAAACATCTCTGCCCGGTTGTTTTGCGGTGGGGGAAGTTGCTGGCACACACGGCGTCACCCGACCTGGCGGCGCGGCGTTGAATGCCGGGCAGGTTTTTGCTGTTCGTCTGGCACGTTTTATTGGTTGCACGCAAAAGCGGAATATTGATGGAGATATAGCACAGCTGGCAGCTCCGGCACTGGCTTCTATAAGAGAGATCATTACTCAGGCGCACGATAACGGAACCGGGATGCCGTTGTCGGTTGTGAGGGAAAAAATTCAGGCACGAATGTCTGACCATGCGGGATTTATTTGCCATGCCGATAAAGTCCGACGCGCCACTCGTGATGCCCTGCTATTGAGTGAATTTGTGCAACGGCATGGATTGGCAATCAAACATGTGGGTGAAGTTGCCGAGCTGTTTATGTGGCGGCATATGGCGCTGACTTCTGCCGCGGTATTAACACAATTAACGCATTATATTGATGCTGGTGGTGGTAGCCGTGGGGCGCGTATGGTTATTGATCCACAAGGCAAATGCCTACCACAAACTCGTCGCGGCGCAAAAGAAGAATGGCGTTTTCGCTCTGAACTCGCTGAAGACAAAAATCACAAATTAACAATTCAATATTCGCAAGGTTCTTTTATTACCGAAGTAAAGTCTTTACGTATTCAACCGTGTATTAACGGTATTTACTTTGAAAAAAACTGGCCAGACTTTTTAAAGGGAGACATTTACACACAATAATTTTCAATATTTCCTCTGTACCTGATTTTTATTGCCTATTACATGGAAATACCAACAACCAGGGTTTATTAATATAATTAAAAGGTTTAAAAATGAATAAAATAAAGAATTATCGATGGCATATGATTGCCCTCGTATGCTTTATCACTGTAATCAATTATCTGGACAGAACGGCGTTAGGTATTGCGGCTCCAACGATTATGGAGACAACCGGAATAACCAAAGAACAATATTCATGGATTGTCAGTGCATTCCAGTTGGCCTATACATTGGGGCAACCGATAATGGGCTTCTTTATTGATACCGTGGGTCTGAAGTTAAGTTTTGCGATATGTGCCGCAATCTGGGGCCTGGCGACAATGGGGCATGCCTTGACAGGAACATGGTCAGGTCTGGCATTTATGCGCGCCCTGATGGGTTTCAGCGAAGCATCGGCAATTCCTGCGGGTGTAAAAACCGCATCAACATGGTTCCCGGCAAAAGAGCGTGGCGTGGCGACAGGTGTTTTCAATATGGGCACCTCACTCGGCGCGATGCTTGCTCCACCGTTGATTGCCTGGTGCATTATGTTTCATAGCTGGCAATTTGCGTTTATTGTCTCAGGTAGCCTTGCTTTACTCGCGGCTTTATTTTGGTTCTTTTGTTATAAAGATCCAAAAGATGCTAAACGCCTTTCTGATGAAGAGCGCCACTATATTGAGTCTGGGCAAGAACAGCATCTTAAAACAGATAAGAAAGAAAAAACGTCAATCAAGCATATCCTCAGCCAACGTAATTTCTGGGGGATTGGCATCGCGCGTTTTCTCGCTGACCCGGCATGGGGAACCATTAACTTCTGGGTACCGATTTTCTTCGTCGAAACGCTGCATTTTAGCCTGAAAGAAATTGCCATGTTCGTCTGGCTGCCTTTCCTGCTGGGCGATCTCGGCTGTTTAGCCAGTGGTTTTGTCGCGAAGTTCTTCCACGATCGCGGCGTGAGTTTAATTAACTCACGAAGAATTACCTTCACTATTGCAGCCGTCATTATGATGACGATTGGTCTGGTGAGTATTGTCGAAAATCCCTACATCGCCGTATTACTGATTAGCATTGGCGCATTCTCGCATCAATGTCTTTCTACTGTTGCAGCAACTCTGGGCGGTGACCTATTCAAAAAAGACGAAGTAGCTACCGCTGTGGGTATGGCAGGAGCCTGTGCATGGAGCGGTCAGTTGATTTTCAACCTGTTTATCGGGGCATTCGTTCACATTATTGGCTTCGCGCCGTTCTTTATTGCCCTGGCTTTCTTTGACATTATTGGCGCCATTGCGCTGTGGATGCTTATCAAAGTTAAAGACGAAGAACCACAAGTACAGTTAGCGACAAGCTAATTATTTTACATAGAAACGCTATAATTTAGCTTTGTAGCGTTTCTATTTTTCTCATAAATTAAACGTCTCTTCCAAAACGTTCAGTATCTACTGGCATTGCTTCGCAAATTTATGATTTAGCGAATATATCTAAATAACTATTCTAAATTGCCCCCCTGAACGCCTCTGCCATTAACTCTTGCTCACGACCAGGTAATCGAAGACGCTCGGCAATGATTCGCCACTGACTGACAATCCCTCTAAAATTAGCAATAATGTCATCTGCTTCTGTCAAACCAAGTCGAAAATACTCCGCAACTTCTCGAGCTAATTCCAAATCAAGTGCATTATCATTTTCTGTAATATTGAGTTTTAGACCGTCAGACCTGGCAACAGGATTCAAATCATATGCCTCAGAAAGCCGCCAACCTTTTCCCGGTATCAAGATATATCCATGATTACGTAAATGGTCATCGGTATTAGAAACAAGAATATTAAAAACAATCCTGGACCAGAGTTCCTTAAGGTCAGTATTAGTCTGCGCTCCATGTCTGATAAGAACATCTGCTAATTCCAGATAACTCACACCTGTAGAGGCATCTTCACCATCCTGATGCCTGGTTAGTGTCATAGCCGAAGCAAAATGCAGACGCCTTCCCGCATTAGTGCGGTCAAAACGACGAACCATAAAACAATGGTAATTGCTGGCAAATTTATGCGCCTGAGCAGGTGCAACATTCAGTCCACAGCCAACAGCAAGTGCATTAACGACCATTTCCCATCCACCAACATCATACTCATCTTTTACACTGGGAAATTTAGCGATGTAGAGATGCCCAGCTTCATCAACAACACTGGCTTTCGGACGTGTCCCCCCTAATGATCCCCCCGGAGCGATTAGCATTCTTAACCATTTTTGCCCCATTAGCTCTTTATTATCAGGATCTTCTTCAATTGCCCGGCTAGCCCTTTCCAGACTCGCTATTTCGGTAAATGGTGGGGCTGCAACATCAATGCGATTATCAAGAAACTCTCCAGCGTCTTCACGTTTGTATCGAAGAGCCCCAACCCGATAAAGATCATGAACACCTAGTAGATAATCAGACTCATAAAGGTGGGAGTCTTTATCACATAACCCGTCTCGAATATCCCTCTCAAAACGACGCTTCATTAGCATACGCCCCCAACGATCCGGGCAGGAATCACTAAATGCACCAAATTTATCCTTTGGAGGAATTGGGTACTGTGCTCCCTCATACAACATTATTTCAGGATCTAACTGAATGAAATTAAGTGAAGGATCTGCAAGCGCCTTTTTATCGTACTCAAACTCAAATATCTCACGCGTCCGAGTGCGGCGACTGTGTAAATAACCAATCCGCTCCGGACCATCCAGGCCTTCCCAATCCGCATACACTCCGATTAATGCCATAATTAATTTCCTTTTAACGGTTTTTTTATCGGTTTTAATAGTGCTGCAAGAGAGGTTGATGTTTCTCCTGTAATAGATGGCGTTGAGCCTTCTGCCAGTGCTGTTAAATCCGTGGTGAGTAAACCTTCTTTCTCATACCTCGTTTGAAAAGGGTCTGTCTGAATACCTTCTTCATTTTTACCTGATGAACGAGAAAGCCCTCTTTTTTTAATCAAACGGGAATCCTGGAGCTGACGCCCTAAGTCGTCTTCAGCTGCAAGCTTATTTAAATCCGTTTCCAGGCCCAAAACCTGCATTACAGACAAATATGCCCCTATCGTGACCCCTGCACTTCCTGACTCCAGAGAGCGCAATGTTATTGGCGACATCCCAGCACGTTCAGCAACTTGCTTTGCGGTAAGCCTGCGTCGTAAACGAGCAAGTTTCAGCCGCTCACCAAATTCACTAAGCATCTGATTCGTATAAGGGAGTAACGGTGCTGTTTTTTTACCCATAGTGATAATATTTTATCTTTTTATGGCTATGATAGCCATAATATTAGCATTTATTGGATTGAACGCACCTGCAAAGCGTTCAAGATTACGAAAGTGATGATATTTTATCCTTTTATATATAAAAACAATAAAATAACAGCGCATTCATATATAACATATTGTTTTTATTATCATACAAGGGAGACGATCGCTGTATTGATGCTTTTGTCGTGTTTTACGCGTAAAAAACATGACACGAACTACCAGCGGCGAGGCTGGGGGCCAGGTATGGGTACTGCGAACTTTTTATAAAAGGAATAGCAAGAGATTTATGGAGGGAACGTCTGTTTCTGCGGTTTTTATCACTTAAAAGCAAAACGCCGACCACTGGTCGGCGTTTTTACGTCTCGTTGAATAACGAATTATTCAGCTACTACGTTTACGATCACTTTCGCGAATACTTCGCTGTGAACCTGGAAGCTCACTTCGTGTTCGCCAGTGGTACGCAGAACGCCGTTCGGCAGACGAACTTCGCTCTTAGCCACTTCAACGCCAGCTGCAGTTACAGCGTCAGCGATGTCGCGAGTACCGATGGAACCGAACAGTTTACCTTCGTCGCCAGCTTTAGACGCGATGGTAACAGTTTCCAGTGCATTGATTTTCTCAGCGCGAGCATTAGCTGCTGCCAGAACTTCAGCCAGTTTAGCTTCCAGTTCAGCGCGACGTGCTTCGAAGAATTCAATGTTTTTCTTGGTAGCTGGAACAGCTTTACCCTGCGGTACCAGGAAGTTACGAGCATAGCCCGCTTTAACGTTTACCTGATCACCCAGGCTACCCAGGTTTGCTACTTTATCAAGCAGAATAACTTGCATTACCTTATCCTCTCAAAGTCGTATTAATGGACCGTGACCGATTACTGATGGCGATCAGTGTACGGCAGCAGGGACAGGTAGCGAGCGCGTTTGATAGCGCGAGCCAGCTGACGCTGGTATTTTGCACGGGTACCGGTGATACGGCTTGGGACAATCTTACCGCTTTCGGTGATGTAGTTTTTCAGCGTAGCGATATCTTTATAGTCGATCTCTTGAACGCCTTCCGCGGTGAAACGGCAGAACTTGCGACGACGGAAATAACGTGCCATATGGCTAGTCTCCAGAATCTATCAATTCAATCTGCTCGGCATGCAAAACCATTTTGCTCAGTCCGTTCTTTGCCTTATGGCATGAAATGAACCCCTGAACGGTTATGCGACTGCCGACCGTTATACTGTGAGTAATGGCCTGGTTTTCGTGTCCGCTAACAATAACGGGCATTTGGCACCATGCCTGCCGGTGAAAGCCGGCTTCCTCCTGCACAGAACGATGCTCAAGCACGAACTGGCAGTGAGGAATTCCTGATGGACTGACCTTTCGAAGGGGAGTCCTGCACACGGTGCCGGACAACACCAGACGGTTGGTCATCAGAAATTACTCTTCAGAATCCCCAGCTTCAGCATCATCAGCGGTTTCGTTTGCGAAATCATCGCGACGCTCACGGCGCTCGTCTTTCGCTTTAACCATCGGAGATGCTTCGGTAACAGCGTGCTTGGTACGCATAACCATGCTGCGGATAACGGCATCGTTGAAGCGGAAGGTAGTTTCCAGCTCATCGATCACTTCCTGCGGAGCTTCAACGTTCATCAGAACGTAGTGTGCTTTGTGCAGTTTGTTGATCGGGTAAGCCAGCTGACGGCGGCCCCAGTCTTCCAGACGGTGGATCTTGCCTTCTGCACCAGTGATGGCAGCAGTGTAGCGCTCGATCATGCCCGGAACCTGTTCGCTCTGGTCAGGATGGACCATAAAAACGATTTCGTAATGACGCATCGAATTGCTCCTTACGGATTATTCAGCCTCCTGTCTGGGTCAGCCGAATCCCGGGGAGGCAAGGAACGTGTTAAAGGTCGGCTGAAAAATGACGCGTTATAGTACTGACATACCCCGCTAAACTCAAGGGCAGAGCCGAAATAAATCTCCCCTTTCGCAAATAACCTCTAAACCGCTGATTTGGAGTTCATCACACTTCGTCATGGTGTTTTTTTGAACAACTGCATCAGAAATGGTCACCATCAACTTCTTTATCATTGATTAAAATTAAATCAGAAGATCACCACAAGAGGAGAGCACACAAAGTCAGCCGTCGAGGAGGTATCTATGTTCAGTCGCGTTTTAGCCCTTCTGGCTGTGCTTTTGCTAAGTGCAAATACATGGGCAGCCATTGAAATTAATAACCACCAGGCCAGAAATATGGATGATGTGCAAAGCTTAGGCGTGATTTATATCAACCATAACTTCGCCACTGAAAGTGAAGCACGTCAGGCATTAAATGAAGAGACAGATGCGCAAGGCGCAACGTACTACCATGTGATTCTGATGCGGGAACCGGGGAGTAACGGCAATATGCACGCCAGCGCGGATATTTATCGCTAGCACCAGGTATAACCAACGAAACATTGCCATAGTTTGCTTTGCCCCCTTCGCAGGGGGCTTTTTTTGAAAAACGGCTGCGGAATTAGACCAGTTATCTCCCGAAGAAGGAAATTTCCGCAGCGCGTGTTTTACTTCTGCCCGTAATAGGCGTTGGGACCGTGCTTACGCATGAAGTGTTTATTCATCAGGAAGCTGTCGATGTGATTGAGTTGTGGATTAATACTGCGCGCAATCCACGCCATTTTCGCCACTTCTTCCATCACCACCGCGTTATGCACCGCGTCGTGGGCATCTTTCCCCTAGGCGAACGGTCCGTGCTGATACACCACAATTCCCGGCGTATGCAGCGGCTCGGCGTCACCCAGCGTTTCGATAATCACTTTGCCGGTATTCAGTTCGTACTCACCCTGCACCTCTTCTTCGCTTAATCCGCGCGTGCACGGGATGTCGCCAAAGAAGTAATCGGCGTGCGTGGTGCCTAACGCCGGGATCGCCAGCCCCGCCTGCGCCCATGCGGTGGCATGAGTGGAGTGGGTATGGACAATGCCGCCAAGCGACGGATAACGACGGTAGAGTTCGAGATGCGTCGCAGTGTCGGAAGACGGACGATACTCCCCTTCCACCACGTTGCCGCTCATATCGACCACTACCATATCGTCCGCTTTCATGGTTTCGTAGGCGACACCGCTGGGCTTGATCACCACCAGCCCGCGTTCACGGTCAATAGCGCTGACGTTGCCCCAGGTAAAGGTCACCAACCCGTAATGCGGTAAATCCATGTTGGCTTCAAACACCTGCTGTTTCAGCTTTTGCATTATGCCGCCTCCACCATGCCTGCTTTGGCCATGCGCGCTTTCACCCAATCACGCGCTTTCGCTACTTCTGCCGCCGGGTCTTCCGCCGTTTCGCTCCACATCTCAATCAGGTACGGCCCGCAATAGCCACTCTGTTTGAGCGTTTCGAAGCAACGTTCGAAATCCACTACGCCTTCGCCAAACGGCACGTTTTTGAAGACGCCTGGTTTGGTGTCTTTCACATGCACCGCGACGATGTGCCCGATTCCAGCCTGCAACTCCATCTGCACGTCATTATCCCACGCCGACAGGTTGCCGATATCCGGGTAGAGCTGGAACCACGGATTGTTGAGATAGTGTGCGTAGCCCAGCGCCTTGCTGATGGAGTTCATCAATGGGTAATCCATGATCTCCATCGCCAGCGTGACCTGCGCACGGCTTGCCATCTCAACGCTCTCTTTCAGGCCGTCACGGAAACGACGACGCGTTTCGTTATTGGCTTCCTGATAGTAAACGTCATAGCCCGCCAGTTGGATCACGCGAATGCCGACGTCCTGGGCGAACTGGATAGCTTTACGCATAATCTCCAGCCCCTGGGCCCGCACCGCGTCATCTTCGCTTCCCAGCGGGAAACGACGATGAGCAGAAAGGCACATGGACGGTACGCGCACGCCGGTTTCAACAATCGCATTCACCAGTGCCAGACGCTGCTCGCGGCTCCAGTCGAGGCGCGAAAGGCGATCGTCCGTTTCATCTACTGACATCTCGACAAAATCGAAGCCTAACGTTTTTGCCAGTTGCAGTCGTTCCAGCCAGCACTCCCCAGCGGGGAGGATTTATTAAGCCCTGTTTATTTCCACTGATTTCAACAGAACTCTCTCCACCCCCTTTAACTCACTTTAAAATAAGGTATTATCATAAATTCTTTTACTCTGGACGTAAACCATCCTCCATGATCATCAATATAATTTTGGGGGCTACTCTGGGGGCTACTTTTCGGAGTTAACATCATGCCACTTACTGTTCGGCAAATTGAGTCGGCCAAACCTGCTGACAAGGATTACAAACTTTCTGATGGTCAAGGACTTTACCTTCTTATCAAGAAATCTGGCGCTCGTTACTGGAATCTGAAGTATCGATTTGCGGGTAAAGAAAAGAAATTGGTGATTGGTGTCTATCCAGGTATATCACTGGCTCTGGCGCGTCAGAAACGGGATGAAGCACGTAAACTCCTCGCTGAAGGAAAAGATCCTTCATATGAAAAACAGGCGAGTAAACATGCACTAAGAGAAAGTATTGCATGCACATTTTGTACTCTTGCAGAAGAGTTGTTCACACATATGGCTTGTCGTTGGACTGCGGGTTATTTAGCGGACCAGCGTGCAAGATTCGAGAATCATATTAATCCCATGCTAGGGAAACGTCCTGTGGCTGATATTCGCCCCTTGGAAATATTGAATGCACTGAGGGTTATAGAAAAGAATGGCAAACTTGAAGCGTTACGTAAGACTCGTCAGCTCTGTTCTCAAATATTTGATTACGCCATTGCGACGGGACGCGCCACTATTAACCCAGCATCGACTCTCAGCAGTGTTGTTCTTCATCCAGAAAAACAGCAGAGACGGATGCTATCTGAAGAACAGTTAGGCGCTTTCATGTACCAAATGAAAGTTTCAGGCAATTTTATGTCTCTGGTAACGCAAATACTGGTTCTAACTGCTGTTAGAACGGGAGAATTACGCCTTGCTACTTGGGATGAAATTGATTTTACCAATGCCTTATGGGTAATCCCAAAAGAGAGAATGAAAATGCGAAGGCCGCATGTTGTTCCACTTTCTCATCAGACTCAAATGTTATTGAAAGAGATAAAAATAATCACAGCTCCCCGTAACTCCGAGCTGGTTATTCCTGGTGTATACAGAGATAATCAACCTCGTGGTCGCGGTTGCATCAACGAGTTTCTTCAACAAGTTGGCTGGCATACATTCACTACAGCTCATGGTTTTCGGCATACTTTCAGTACCATTCTCCATGACCATGATTTCAGCTCTGCCTGGATTGAACTCCAGCTTGCCCATGTTGATAAAAACATCATGCGCGGCACCTACAACCACGCACAGTATCTCGATGGTCGTCGTGAAATGATGCAATGGTACGCTGACTACATTGATTCACTTTCTGAGCAGGCCTGATGAATGAAAGTTCAGTGATGCAGAAATAATGAATAACCATCCGGCTTTGGAGGCCGGATGGTTTTATTTATGTTTTCTTTTTTATTTGCTCACATCTTCTGAACTGCCCCTGCAGACAATAATCTGAACACCAGATATAGAGCCACTCATGAAATAAAGCATAATTATATTGAATAACCAATTACATTTTTTGTTACATCCATTCCATATCTGTCGCTGGTTGATTGCCAGCGACGCGTCGTGATGCATGATAGGAGAATGAGATAATAAGAGAAGAAAAGTATGATTCGGGTTGTGCTGGTGGATGACCATGTGGTGGTGCGCTCTGGTTTCGCACAGTTACTCTCTCTGGAAGACGATCTGGAGGTCATTGGTCAGTACAGTAGTGCCGCACAGGCATGGTCGGCATTAATCTGTGATGACGTCAATGTTGCCGTCATTGATATTGCTATGCCGGACGAAAACGGCCTCAGTTTGGTTAAGCGCCTGCGTGCACAAAAACCGCAATTCCGCGCCATTATTCTTAGCATTTATGACACGCCAACCTTTGTACAAAGCGCTCTGGATGCTGGTGCCAGTGGCTATTTGACCAAACGCTGTGGGCCGGAAGAGTTAGTGCAGGCGGTGCGCTCTGTCGGTATGGGAGGGCATTATCTCTGCGCCGATGCAATTCGGGCTTTACGCGGCGGCGGGCAACCCGCCCAGGCACTGGAAATTCTCACCCCACGAGAACGTGAAGTGTTTGATTTATTAGTCAAAGGCGACAGTGTAAAAGAGATTGCCTTTAAGCTCGAACTCAGCCATAAAACGGTACATGTACATCGCGCCAACGTGCTGGGAAAACTGAACTGTCATAGCACCATTGAGCTGGTGCATTTTGCACTCAACCACCATCTGCTGGCGGGGCATTAATGTCGCGTAACCTTCGTCATTGGGTGATTTCGCTGTTTATTGTGCTGGCCTGGGGAAGCGGCTGGCTGATGTTATGGACGCTCAGCTTTTATCTGACCAATAACGGTCAACAGGCAGTGTTATTTCTGCCGCACGGAGTTTACCTCGCTTTTCTTATTTTGCACTCTCGCCGTTACTGGCCTGCGTTGGTGCTCCCCCCTTTGCTGATGATGTTCTGGCTGCACAGCGAGCAACTGTTGAACGGCTATCTCATGCTGGCAACGCCGGTTATTAGCCTGCTTCCTGCCATCATTGCACAAAACGTCTGGCACCGTTTTCCACTTTACTGGCAGCGTCTGACGTTGCTGTTAGCCTCAGTAACAGCAGCTTCATTGCTGAATACAGCCATGCTAACCCCTTTTATGTCAGGCCCAATAATGCTGCCCGGTCTGACCTCATTTACCGGCGGCGTATTGTTGACGCCGTTTGTCTATCTTATCTTTGAGTTTCTGCGCCAGCAGCATCGCTATCAGCTTCTGAGACTCGATACGCATAATCCCCCCTTGCGAACCTCTTTAATCATCTGGTGTAGCCTATTTTTTATTATTGGTATCGGCACCCAGATGGTGTTGTCGCCTGAAATCGAACGCCTGCTGCTGATCGTGGTATTTCTACCCAATGTAGTCATGGCCTGGAAATTTGGCTGGCAAGGGGGCGTACTCTCGGGGCTTTTGGGCAGCATGATGATCACTATTGCCCGCCAGATTGGTGTGGGCTTTAGTAACCTGGTGGAACTGGAGATTTTTCTCGCAACCCAGGCATTGCTGGGAATTGGCCTGGGCATTGCCATTAGTCGGCAGCAACATCTGGCGCTAAACCTGCATCATTACCGTCAGCGACTGGAGGCAGAACTGGCAGCACGGCGGGCATTGGCTGAAAAGCTGATCCATACCGAGGAAGACACGCGTAAAAGCCTGGCTCGCGAGCTGCACGACGAAATCGGTCAGAACATTACCGCCATTCAGATCCAGTCGCAACTGGTGACGCGGGCACGCGATCCGGCGCAAGTTCATTCCGCAGCCAGCCAAATCAACGAACTCGCCCGCCGCATTCATCTCTCCACCCGCCAGTTGCTGCGCCAGTTGCGGCCCCCCGCGCTTGATGAACTGACATTCCGCGAAGCATTACTTCATCTGATTAATGAATTTGCCTTTAGTGAACTCGGCATTCATTGCCAGTTTACCTATCAACTAACCACCACGCCAGAAAACGAAACGGTTCGCTTTACACTGTATCGGTTATTGCAGGAGTTACTCAATAATGTCTGTAAACACGCCGGAGCCAGCGAAGTGACGATTATTCTGCGCCAGCAGGGAGAGATATTGCACCTAGAGGTCAGCGACAACGGTGTGGGGATCGCCAGCGGGAAAATGACCGGATTTGGCATTCAGGGGATGCGTGAACGCGTCAGTGCCCTGGGCGGCGACTTAACGCTCGAAAAACATAACGGTACGCGGGTAATTGTTAACCTGCCCACATTTTTGCAACAAATCGCCGGATAACCAGGAAAAAGTCTTAGTCATCCCGGATTTTCTCTCATCCTCTTTCACTTTCATTTTCATATAGTCAGCAACATGGAGACGACCATGCACGCGCGTTCAGCGAGAGAGATTAATCAATGCTACCGGACATTACGTCCACGATTGCTGATGTGCATGATTATTGGCTACGCCGCATTTTATCTGACGCGAAAAAGCGTGAATTACGTCCTTCCGGCGCTGCAAACCGACCTCGGACTGGATAAAGGCGACATTGGCCTGCTGGGTTCACTGTTTTATCTCAGCTACGGATTGTCGAAATTTACCGCCGGACTGTGGCATGACAGCCACGGACAACGCGGTTTTATGGGTATCGGCTTGTTCGCCACTGGGCTATTGAACGTGGTGTTTGCCTTTGGCGAATCACTTACGCTTCTGCTTGTGGTCTGGACACTGAACGGATTTTTTCAAGGCTGGGGGTGGCCACCGTGTGCCCGCTTACTGACCCATTGGTATTCCCGTAATGAACGTGGTTTCTGGTGGGGCTGCTGGAATATGTCGATCAACATTGGCGGAGCGATTATTCCGCTGATTAGCGCCTTTGCCGCCCACTGGTGGGGCTGGCAGGCCGCGATGCTGACACCGGGGATAATCAGCATGGCATTAGGGATCTGGTTAACGCTACAACTCAAAAGCACGCCCCAGGAAGAGGGATTACCGACAGTTGGTCACTGGCGTCACGATCCGCTGGAGTTACGTCAGGAACAACAAAGTCCGCCGATGGGGCTGTGGCAAATGTTGCGCACCACCATGCTGCAAAATCCGCTGATCTGGCTACTGGGTGTCTCTTATGTACTTGTTTATGTGATCCGGATTGCGCTAAACGACTGGGGCAATATCTGGCTGACGGAAAGCCACGGCGTCAACCTGCTCAGCGCCAACGCCACGGTAATGCTGTTTGAAGTAGGCGGCTTACTCGGCGCGTTATTTGCCGGATGGGGTTCGGATTTGCTGTTTAGCGGGCAGCGAGCCCCCATGATTTTGCTGTTTACCCTTGGGTTGATGGTTTCGGTCGCTGCACTCTGGTTGGCACCGGTTCATCACTATGCCCTTCTGGCTGTGTGCTTTTTTACTGTGGGCTTTTTTGTCTTTGGCCCGCAAATGCTGATTGGACTTGCGGCAGTGGAATGTGGACACAAAGCTGCGGCGGGTTCAATCACCGGATTTCTCGGCCTGTTCGCCTATCTCGGTGCGGCGCTGGCAGGCTGGCCGTTGTCGCTGGTTATCGAACGCTACGGCTGGTCGGGAATGTTCAGTTTACTCTCGGTCGCCGCAGTACTTATGGGTTTACTGCTGATGCCGTTACTGATGGCGGGCATCACCACCACTCACGCTCGAAGGATAAAACAATGAAAATGCCCCTTACCTCTACTCTGATTGCTTCTGCCGTTGCGCTGGCAACCTTAACGGGTGCCGCGCAGGCAAAAGGCCGGCTGGTGGTCTATTGCAGCGCCACTAATGAAATGTGTGAGACCGAAACCAAAGAGTTTGGCGAGAAATATGATGTGAAAACCTCGTTTATCCGCAACGGCTCCGGTAGCACCCTGGCAAAAGTCGATGCTGAAAAGAAAAACCCACAGGCTGACGTCTGGTACGGCGGCACTTTAGACCCGCAGTCGCAGGCCGGCGAGATGGGCCTGTTACAGGCATATAAATCGCCTAACCTTGAACAGATCATGGAAAAATTCCGCGATCCGGCAAAAGTGAAAGGAAACCTTTCCTCCGCCGTTTATGTGGGGATCCTCGGGTTTGGCGTCAACACAGAGCGTCTGAAAGAGAAAAACCTGCCTGTGCCGAAGTGCTGGAAAGATCTCACCAAACCTGAATATAAAGGCGAAATTCAGATTGCCGATCCACAAAGTTCCGGTACCGCCTACACCGCGCTGGCTACCTTTGCGCAGCTGTGGGGGGAAGATCAGGCCTTTGATTATCTAAAACAACTTAACGCCAACGTCTCCCAGTACACCAAATCAGGCATTGCCCCGGCACGTAACGCCGCCCGCGGCGAAACGGCGATTGGTATTGGTTTCCTGCATGACTACTCGCTGGAAAAAGAACAGGGCGCACCACTGGAGTTGATTTCCCCGTGTGAAGGTACGGGCTACGAAATAGGCGGCGTCAGCATTCTGAAAGGTGCGCGCAACCTCGACAACGCCAAACTGTTCGTGGACTGGGTATTATCAAAAGAAGCTCAAGAACTGGCGTGGAAGAAAGGGAAATCTTATCAGATCCTGACCAATACCACCGCCGAAACGTCGCCAAATTCGCTGAAGCTCGACGACCTGAAATTAATCAACTACGACATGGATAACTACGGTTCAACTGATGTTCGTAAGGCATTAATTAATAAATGGGTCAGCGAAGTGAAGATGGGTAAATAAACCCGTATTGTGTGCACTTGCCGGGTGCAGCACAGACGCCTGCCCCGGCCAACCATACCGGAACTGCTATGTCACAGACACTTGCACTCCATCCCGCGAAAAAGCGGGATGCGATTTTCCTTTGGGTTTTGCTGGGCTGGCTGGCATTTATCCTGTTGCCGAGCTGGAGCCTCGATTATGGTCTGCTGGAGTCCACGAGTGATGAGATCCTCGAGGCGTACAGCTGGTCGCATTTTAATATCAGCTGGCTGTGGTATTTACTCCCGAGTTTGCTGCTGGTTCGCCCGTTTAATGAGGCCAAACGCGAGCAGCGTAGCCGTCATTATTTTGATGCCGGCTGGGCATTGCTTTGTATAGCGTTTATGGTCATCAGTGCCACCATCGTTGGCCGCGGTCTAGGCTACGCCGCCATCGTGCTGTTTATCGAATTAAGCGCGATAATGACGCTGGCCTTAACCCGCCTCGAATGGCTGGGTGGCGACCGCTTTGTGATCGGCTCGCTGATTGCGATTGTGGCGCTGATTGGCATTTTTATCGTCTGGCCGAGCATCGCCATTTTTATCCCGATGTTCGCCAACGACGCGGGAGAGTTCGCCCCACTGGCGTTTATGAATGTGCTCTCGCAGGCCCATATCATTCAGGTGATCGTCAACTCTATCGTCTTATCGATAGCGGTGGGTATTGGCTGCACTTTCTTCGGTCTGGTGCTGGCGATATATACCACGCGCATCGCTAAACGCAGCGCCGTAATCGGCCGCATCTTTTCCATTCTGCCAATTGTCACGCCACCGTTTGTGGTCGGCTTAGGCGTTACGCTCATGATGGGGCGCTCCGGCTACATAACGGAATTTATGGTGGAGTGGTTTGGGCTGACCAACACCAACTGGCTGTATGGTTTTACCGGGATCTGGCTGGCACAGGTCCTGGCATTTACGCCAATGGCTTTTATGATCCTCGATGGGGCCATTAAAACCATTCATCCCTCGCTGGAAGAAGCCTCCTACACCCTACGCGCCAGCCGCTGGCAAACCTTTAGCGGTGTGTTTGTGCCGTTGTTAAAGCCCGCGCTTGCCAATGCCTTTTTAATCGTCGTGGTGCAGTCACTGGCTGACTTCAGTAACCCGCTGGTGCTTGGCGGCAACTTCGACGTACTGGCGACGCAAATTTACTTCTACATTACCGGCTCGCAGCTGGATTATCAGGCCGCCAGCACCCTTGGCGCTTTCCTGCTGCTGTTCTCGCTACTGGTGTTCTGCGTCCAGTATATGTGGATTGGTAAACGCTCTTACGTCACGGTTTCCGGAAAGTCCTACCGCGGCGATGTCCAGCCACTACCGGTCACCCTGGTGTGTAGCGTGGTCGCCATACTTGCGATATGGATTGCCTTTAACGCCCTGCTCTATGGCAGCATTTTCTACGGCAGCTTCACCGTGAACTGGGGCGTGGACTACACCCTAACGCTGGATAACTTTATCAAGTTATTTGGTCAGGGGATGAGCGACGGCGCGTGGCCTTCACTGTTAGATACCTTGCTCTACGCCGGGATTGCCGCACCCATTACCGCTATTTTTGGCCTGCTCATCGCCTGGGTGGTGGTGCGCCAACAATTCAAAGGCAAAAAGAGCATCGAGTTCACCACCATGTTGTGCTTTGCCGTACCGGGTACAGTGGCGGGTGTCTCGTATATTCTTGCCTTTAATAGCGCCCCAGTCTATCTCACCGGAACGGCAGCAATTGTGATTATCTCGATGGTGATGCGTAACGTTCCGGTGGGTATTCGCGCCGGGATTGCAGGTCTGGGGCAGATCGACAAATCGCTGGATGAAGCCTCACTTAGCCTGCGTGCAGGTTCCCTGCGAACCATTACGCACATTTTACTGCCGTTATTACGCCCAGCTATTCTCTCGGCCCTGATTTACAGCTTTGTGCGGGCTATCACGACGGTCAGCGCCATCGTCTTTCTCGTCACGCCGGACACCCGCGTGGCAACCGCCTACATCCTTAACCGCGTAGAAGACGGCGAATATGGCGTAGCCATCGCCTACGGTTCGATTCTGATCGTGGTGATGCTGGCGATTATTTTCCTCTTTGACTGGCTGATCGGTGAAGCACGTATTTCCCGTTCTAAAGCCAAAAACCAGGCGTAATGGAGCGCACTATGAGTCAGAAAAATTTTGTGGAACTGCGCAACGTCACTAAACGATTCGGCAGTAATATGGTTATCGACAATATCAATCTCACCATCCCACAAGGGCAAATGGTGACGCTGCTCGGTCCTTCCGGATGCGGCAAAACCACCATTCTGCGTCTGGTTGCCGGGCTGGAAAAACCGAGCGAAGGGCAAATTTTTATAGATGGCGAAGATGTCACGCATCGTTCCATTCAGCAACGCGATATCTGCATGGTGTTTCAGTCATACGCTCTGTTCCCACATATGTCGCTGGGCGAAAACGTTGGCTATGGGCTGAAAATGCTTGGCGTGTCGCGTAATGAAGTGAAGCAGCGGGTGAAAGATGCGCTGGCAATGGTGGATCTGGAAGGATTCGAAGACCGCTATGTCGATCAGATTTCCGGCGGTCAGCAACAGCGTGTGGCTCTGGCCCGTGCGTTGATCCTCAAGCCAAAGGTGCTGCTGTTTGATGAGCCGTTAAGTAACCTCGATGCCAACCTGCGCCGCAGTATGCGCGATAAGATCCGCGAGCTGCAAAAGCAGTTTAATATCACGTCGCTCTACGTGACTCACGATCAAAGTGAAGCTTTCGCGGTGTCCGACACTGTACTGGTGATGAATAAAGGTCACATCATGCAGATCGGTTCACCGCAGGAGCTCTATCGTCAGCCCGCCTCCCGCTTTATGGCAAGTTTTATGGGCGACGCCAACCTGTTCCCGGCGAACTTTAGCGAAGAGTATGTCGATATCTACGGTTATCGCCTGCCGCGCGCGGCGTATTTCCCGGTGCAAGGTAGAGGCACCGTCGGCGTTCGCCCGGAAGCCATCACCTTAAGCAATCACGGCGAAGAGAGTCAGCGTTGTGTTATTCGCCATGTCGCTTACATGGGGCCGCAGTACGAAGTGACCGTAGAATGGCATGGTCAGGAGATTTTATTGCAAGTCAACGCCACTCGTTTACAGCCCGATACTGGTGAGCACTATTACCTCGAAATCCATCCTTACGGGATGTTTGTTTTAGCGGATTCGGCATAAAAATAGCGCATAAAAGGTCCCCTCCAGCTCAGCTGTCTCTTATACACAAATAACCAGCCGGAGATTTGTGATGTCTGTCAGCCTGCTTTAGGGGGGACTCTTTCCATCCGGTCGTTTCCTTCCTACCCGCAGCCATTTTTTGAACTTTTCTTCACCCGTTGCTCTTCTCTTATATTTCATTTTCTTGTAAGCGCCCCATCAGCGACGTCTTGTGAAAATTGTCCTGTCTGGCAACAATCGCGCCCATCTATATTGATGGGCTCGAACGATGAACTCTCAAACAACACTAGATATCACCGGCTTTCGCACTTATTTTCCAGACGCATTACGTCTCAGATTTGACGAGCAATTATCTGCCCGGGCAATCGCACAGCAGTTAAGACTCAGTTATTCCCCCATTCACAATCTCTTTCAACGAATTAACGCCTCAGGTATTGTCTGACTATGACCCGAGTCCCTTTCATTCGCCCAACCGATACCATACTTTATGCCAACAGAAAGAATGAATGAACCGCGCCTAAAATCAGTGAAGACACATGGCACAAAGCGCGACATGTCTCACATTTAACCCCTGAGGGGGGCAACAAGTATAAAACCGTTTTTTGATTAAGTGGTCGGATATGAAAAAGGGAAGGTTTATGTGAAAAATACCTGTGTTTTCTTTGAAAACACACAACAGTATCAGGTTATTTATGTTTATACAGGGCGTTCCAAACTGACCTGAATTATTACGCAAGTTGCAACAATAAAAACATTTTTGCCGTAGTGTGAGGTACTCCGGTAAATTGCTTTCCAGGTGCAGACAATGACTAACGAAGAACTACAGGCAATCGCATTATCCATACTTGAGCGCCAGCGCGAAAAAGTACACCAGCAACGAGAGTCTTTGCTTAACCCATCTCCATTCACCAGGCCAAAACGATTGGAGCTTGAAGCATTCTTGGACAAATACCCACGGCGGCTTAAATCAGGCAAAACCAGACCACCAGGCTGATAGCTCACAGTTTGTTCTCCTATTCAATAAAGCGGATAAGAACCATCAGCGCGGTAGCGTAAGGCATTACTGCGCATTGCTTTACGAGTAATAACAATGGATTTATCACCAGAAGACGCAAAGTTTTTACGAGAACTGCAACACCGTATGCTCTGAGAAGCCATTATCGAACAGCAAACGGGCATGAGCGCCATAGACCCATTGCGATAAAAACGGGCCTCATCTCCTTTAGTTGACGACAATTCCAATGCGGATAAAACACGTCCACCACACTGATTACATTTTTCATTAGCACAGTGGTGTAATGCAGCATACGAGGAAAACCGGATGAATGAGAACAGAATAAAAAGGCTGGAGCAACTGTTACAGGCACGCCAACGGGAGTTTGCCACTAAATGGGGACGTGCCGCGTTGCCACATGAACGCCTAACCTATTTTCCACTTGAAGACCTCATTAAAAATAATGGCAAAAAAATCAGGCCTGATAAGAAACACTTTTTAGAATGCAATGAAGACAAATAACAACAATCTGCATATTGCCACCAACCACAGATGTGGCATCGTTATCAGCGCGCTTGATTTTCTTTATATCCACTGACGAGCTTACCGGGGCACCTTTGTTTGCCGGTCATTCTGGTATCATGCAGATATTTACGGCGTACAAGCCCACTAGCATGACATTGTAATAAGGCCTGAGCCTAACGCTTTAATGTGTGTCATACACTCAGTGGCGTAATCGTTGACAATATGGTGCATGTAATCGTAAGTGTCCAGCGAAATCCATCTGGTCATAATCTGAAGCATCCGACAAAGTGGTGTCCACCAAATAAGTGATCTGCGCCCAATATCCTGAGCCGGAACTTTGACGAAGGCCAACGAAAAATGGGGGCGGATGTTACAGAATTCTCGGTACAGGGGAAAAGTGGTACCTGTCGCCAGTTCTCCGATCTGTTTAACCGGGAAATTATCTCCTACAGCTTGTCAGAAAGGTCGGTGATGGAGCATCGTTAATACGATTCTGTACGATGCATTCACAGTGCCCGGCCAGAGGATGCCCCGTCGCTGCATACGGATCAGGGTTGGCAATATCGAATCGCAGGCTATAGGCAAAGTTAAAAGCCCCATGGAGTAGCACAAAATATGCCGCACAAAGGAAACGGTCTGAATAACGCAGTGATGGAGAACTTCTTCGGCACACAGCTAAAGCGCATAGTGATCGAGCGCTGATTCTGGCGAACAACTGAACTAACACATCAGAATCTGCATTATGTTAAATAAATATGAAAAGATGGTTTAAATACCCCGTTACTTTTGACTTACACTATACGGTATCGCATCGTTTAATATTCGCACCGGCCAGATTTTTATTTCTATTAGTTGTCACAATACTGAATGCGTACGACCACAGTATTCTGGCTCCTGTGTGGTCATGCTTTAATTCTGCGTTCCGGGCAGATAAGCAGTTGCTTGCAGGAATCCTTCTTGTGTTAATATCAGTTCCCCTTTTTACCAGTGCTGATTTCCACATTCCGTCCAACAGAGCTTATAGCCTTTCCCTGGATTATAGCATTGTCCGGCTGAAGTTCTTTTTGAATAATAATAGAAGCACTGCTGGCAGATCCAGTCCGTTTTTCATAACCAACTGTACTGATAACCATAATCTAATCAGTAGAAATTGAGTCGAAAATAAGCACTACTCCATACAGGATAATTAGAGGTCAGTTTGATTATTCACAATTCATCATCAGCATTTTCTGTTTCTGACGAAATCAACATGAAAAGAACCATATATGATAATTATTATAATAACGGCTTTAATTGGAATACATATATTACAACGTATTATATATAATTGGTATTCTGGGAACTATATTCTCAAAATACAGTAGAAACGAGGTATGTTTCTGGTGGAAAGGACAGTGGGATTAAAAAGTAAGAATTGATAAAAAAAACGCCAGCAACACATAGTGCCGGCGGAGGGAATACCCCATGGAGAAAATGTGATGCCTAGAGCATCATGAATATATAATTAAAAATAGTTGGCGTTGTCAATACTTTCACAAAAATAATTTTCGTAGTTTCGTAGTATAGAAAGATATTTTTATGCATGACCTACCTGAATTTGCTCCGGGTAGAGGTTATAAATAAAAATTGAATCACGACAAACACAATATTCATAGTGTGGCGATTCCTACGCCAGCAAAAATAGCGCCAATAATGTTGGGAATATAATAGACACCAGACGCATAGGCATCTCACTCCTTAACAAACAATAATCATGATGTTTACTTTTACTTCACTAACTGTTTGCGCCTAAAGTGCGCACACTTAACCATTCAATAACAAATGGCAATATCCATAGCCATACGACTTTACCTTGTAATGTTCGGTATTTCTTTATAATTATTCTGGGAAATCTATCATTTATTTTTAAAATCAAATTATCTTGTTGTTTAAAAATAAGTTCACATACTTTATCATCTTCTTCCACCATCAACATCTCTGCACACTTAAACATTTCAGAACATTCCTTTAGCACAGAAGAGTGATTATATGTCCAGTTCCCAGGCAATAATGCTTATGGATATTTAATTCATAATTTAGAGAATATTTTGTAATAATATTTGGCAGTATTCAGAAATACCTGAAAAATCATACTATACAGCCCCAGGGAATGGATGAAGATTCTAAAAAAGCATTTCAACGATATATGCTTGTTAAAAATCCATATCGAAATGCCGTTGCAGCATTAATATATGCCTCATTCATAAAATGTAAAAGAGCAAGCTCGTACCAGTAGGGGGAAAATTCATTGATATGTCCTGTCAATACGTACAGAGCCCTGTCATGCTTGCCAGCACGTAACAATTCCGTCCCCAGTAACCAGCGTGTCCCCTGATTATTCTCAGGGTTATATGTTAGTATTTTATCAATGAGTATAACGGCATCCTGATGACGCTGTAAATGAACATTCGCCAGAATTGCAGCATAAAGAGCGCAAATGCATATGCCAGATAAGCGTGAATATCAATGATGTCAGGAGCATGTTAGGCAAGACGCCTGAGTTTGTTGACGTAATTTGTTTCGTTTATTTCATCACTATCGTATGCGTCAAGAGTTTTTTCAAACTCATCCCGAAATGAGCCAAGCCTGGTTTCAGGAAATAAGAAACACCCTTGGTTATTGTTCACTTAAAAGTATAATTTGTAATTCAAATCCTGAGCCTGTAAAACGGGGAGTAACATATTCTACTCTGAAGAAAATAAAAGTCGTGATGCGATGTATCAAGCCCGGATTGTAATCCCAGATTAACATAGATCACAAAACAACTTATTCTTCACTAACGTCAAGATAAATATCGTTGTATGCCCTATCACGACTACGAATACCAGCAAGATACAACTGACATACGGAAAGATACCACGTTTTTTACTCCCGAAAATAACGCTAAAAAGCTACTTCCCCATCGTTTGTCCTTAGTATTGTCAGCGCCAACAATGTGGGCTGGCATGATAAAGCTGTCTAGGAAATCGTTCACCTCCTCAGCGGACAATCCAAATGGTGATTGTCTCTGTTAAACGTTTATTTTGAAGGTCGACTGAATAAGGTGATGACGCTGTAGAATTTTTCACGTGCCACAGAATTTTGAACGCTTTCTCTTACAATATTTCAATGTTTCTATCAGTATTCGCCGGAAGAAGTCATCGACCAAATCATCCCAGTCGTCTCGCACCACTGACCATTCATGGTTGACATGTGGTGGAAATCCGCTTCTACAGTAACCTTTTTTTATTCGCAAAACCGAACACGCCATACGGATAGCTGTTAACTGGCATGCCGAGGCAGTCGTTATTTATATTTAGTTTTGTCAATAATCTTTATTTTTTGTAAAAGGTAAATATAAATTATTCTCATTATTGTTTGTATTTGTGTATTGTCTTGCCGGTTAACATGATCGGAGATTAGTAATATGCGAATAACCACTCTGGCTTCCGTAGTCATTCCCTGTCTCGGATTTTCAGCCAGCAGCATAGCTGCTGCAGAGGATGTGATGATTGTCTCGGCATCCGGCTATGAGAAAAAGCTGACTAACGCAGCCGCCAGTGTTTCTGTGATTAGCCAGGAGGAATTGCAGTCCAGCCAGTACCACGATCTGGCGGAGGCTCTGAGATCAGTAGAGGGTGTGGATGTTGAAAGTGGTACGGGTAAAACCGGTGGGCTGGAAATCAGCATCCGAGGAATGCCAGCCAGTTACACGCTGATACTGATTGATGGTGTTCGTCAGGGCGGAAGCAGTGACGTGACTCCCAACGGTTTTTCTGCCATGAATACCAGGTTCATGCCCCCTCTGGCCGCCATTGAGCGTATTGAGGTTATCAGGGGGCCGATGTCCACACTGTATGGCTCTGATGCGATGGGCGGTGTGGTGAATATCATTACCAGAAAGAATGCAGACAAATGGCTCTCTTCCGTCAATGCAGGGCTGAATCTGCAGGAAAGCAACAAATGGGGTAACAGCAGCCAGTTTAATTTCTGGAGCAGTGGTCCCCTTGTGGATGATTCTGTCAGCCTGCAGGTACGCGGTAGCACACAACAGCGTCAGGGCTCATCGGTCACATCACTGAGCGATACAGCAGCCACGCGTATTCCTTATCCCACGGAGTCACAGAATTATAATCTTGGTGCACGTCTTGACTGGAAGGCGTCGGAGCAGGATGTGCTCTGGTTTGATATGGATACCACCCGGCAGCGTTATGATAACCGGGATGGGCAACTGGGGAGTCTGACGGGGGGATATGACCGGACCCTGCGCTATGAGCGAAACAAAATTTCAGCTGGCTATGATCATACTTTCACCTTCGGAACATGGAAATCGTATCTGAACTGGAACGAGACAGAAAATAAAGGTCGTGAGCTCGTACGCAGTGTACTGAAGCGCGACAAATGGGGGCTTGCCGGTCAGCCGCGGGAGCTTAAGGAATCGAACCTTATCCTGAATTCATTACTGCTGACCCCTCTGGGAGAATCTCATCTGGTTACGGTGGGGGGCGAGTTTCAGAGCTCGTCCATGAAAGACGGAGTTGTCCTTGCCAGCACAGGTGAAACTTTCCGGCAGAAAAGCTGGTCGGTATTTGCTGAGGATGAGTGGCATCTCACGGATGCACTTGCGCTGACTGCGGGCAGCCGCTATGAACATCATGAGCAATTCGGGGGACACTTCAGTCCGCGTGCATATCTGGTCTGGGATGTGGCAGATGCCTGGACGCTGAAAGGCGGTGTGACCACGGGATATAAGGCACCCAGAATGGGGCAGCTACATAAAGGGATTAGTGGTGTATCCGGGCAGGGAAAAACAAATCTACTTGGTAACCCCGACCTGAAGCCGGAAGAGAGCGTCAGTTATGAGGCTGGGGTGTATTACGATAACCCCGCCGGTCTGAATGCCAATGTCACCGGTTTTATGACTGACTTCTCCAACAAGATTGTCTCTTATTCCATAAATGATAACACCAATAGCTATGTAAACAGCGGAAAGGCCCGGTTGCACGGTGTGGAATTTGCCGGCACATTGCCGCTGTGGTCAGAGGATGTCACGCTGTCACTGAATTACACCTGGACCCGAAGTGAACAACGTGATGGTGATAACAAAGGTGCGCCGCTGAGTTATACCCCTGAACACATGGTGAATGCGAAACTGAACTGGCAGATCACCGAAGAGGTGGCATCATGGCTGGGTGCCCGTTATCGCGGGAAAACACCACGTTTCACCCAGAATTATTCGTCACTGAGCGCTGTACAGAAGAAAGTGTATGATGAGAAAGGAGAATACCTGAAAGCCTGGACGGTGGTGGATGCAGGTCTGTCGTGGAAGATGACGGATGCCCTGACGCTGAATGCTGCGGTGAATAACCTGCTCAACAAGGATTACAGTGACGTGAGCCTGTACAGTGCCGGTAAGAGTACGCTGTATGCCGGTGATTACTTCCAGACGGGATCATCAACAACAGGATATGTGATACCTGAGCGAAATTACTGGATGTCGCTGAACTATCAGTTCTGATAATAACAAAACGCTATCACTGACGGTAGAATACGTTGCCACTGCAACTCCTGGCGGAACAGTGGCAACGTATTAGGTTAAGTGCATTTCCGATCCGCTAATGAGATTTCGTTACCAACAACTAATATCGTCACAGGAAATGCACGGATTATTTTTAACTTATCATTTACATACTTGTCCAGAGTGTAAGCGCACCGTGAAGGACGTGGGGTAAAAATTAGTTTACAGAGAGAGTGACGTTCCAGGGCAACAACTCTTTCATGCGGTTGGCAGGCCAGGTGTTGATTACACTGATCACGTGGCGTAGCCACGTTTCCGGCTCGATTCCGTTAAGTTTTGCAGCTACCGATCAGGCTGTACATCACTGCCGCACTATCGCTCGTCATCTCAAAGTCCGGTCTCGTCAGCAGGAAGGTATCATTCTCTCCCGCCATTTTTCCGGGGGCCCGGTCAGATAAGTCCCTTTGTCTATCGCTGACTCCTGGCTCATAACCCGGTTAGCAGAATGCAGGGTCACCACCTCGCCACGACCGAATCCGGATAAGTCAATTGCACCTTCTCAATCGCCATTTTGTCACAATTAAGTTTGATAAAGCAGGTCACCTCTGCACTGAATCTGCTCCAGTGCCTCATTGGTCTCCGTCCACCCCTTTAAACTGCCGGATAAGACTGCTGCACAGCGCCTTCCCCGGAATCAAATCACTTTCCCTGTCCGCCACAATCCGCTTCATGCCACCTCGTATTTTGTTTCAGAGACCGGAATCTGCCAGAAAGTGACTACGCGTGCACATATCGGTTTTCTGGGTTACATGCATCGTGTTATTTTCTGAAATGCAAAATAATAAAAAACAAGGACACATCATGAAGGATGAAATACACAGTACCAGCATTAACCCGGATGTTGTTGAGCAGTTTCTGGCCCTTATGAACACACATTGTAAATCCTCAGAAGAGGCACTCGCCATGCTGAGTACGCTTTGTTACAACCTGATGATGACATGCGGTATCCATTCCATGGACAGCCAGATGCTCAATGGGCATGGGATATCCATGCAACTTCAGGGGATTGATATTGCCGACAGGCCAGGCAAGAATATTCACTAACCTGAACAGGGCCTGAAAACGCTGTCTTTTCAGGCCTCTGCAGGCAAAAACTGATGACAACAAAATTTCTGCGTTTGTACCCCACCGATGAAAAAGACAAAAACTCACACCGGGCTTCTCATCATTAAAGATAAAACCCGACGTGTCAGCCTCTACGAAACGCCAACGGCATGGTGTATCAGGGGGCAGGAGTGCTACAGCAAAAGTACAGGACGCCGCTGTGGCAGCCACGACAGTCTGAGCAGACTGCGCCTGGACAGCATTAAGCCTGTTGAATGAGTGGTGGCACCATGAAAGATAACAACACAACCGCCACCCCAGAAGCCTGGAAAATGCGTTTTCTGGCCAACGGGACATCCGGCACATGGTTTTACACTGACGACATTGCAGTCACTGACGCGCGGCTTCGCGCGCACCCGGATGATGTGGAGGTTATCCCTCTCTGCCGGATACAGCCCCGCCAGCATTCCCATGAACAACATATTGAAGAACTCCGCGCAGCCCTGGCCCGGATGCTGCATATGCATCATATGATGCTGGAAACCACGCATTACAGGGAAAACATCACCGATGCCCGTTGTATCCGTGAAATGCATGAAGCTCCATTACAGGCGCTCAATATTCTGGTCAGATACCCGCATAAAAAGGACGAGGTGTGACGCATGTGGCTACTGATTTTCTGGCTTTCATCTCCCTTTAATGTCTCTTCCGGTGATGCCCGGCAGCCCACACTGGCGGTGCACAGCCTGGCATTTCATACCGAACGGGCCTGTCGCGATGCATTGCGCGCCATTAAAAAGGAGAATGTTGGCGAATTTTCTCTGCGGGGCGTTTGTGTTTCTGACGGAAATACGAAGGAGGAGGCTGAGAGCTCATGACGGATATTACTGACAGACATACACTTCGCCGTATGTCCTGGTCGGAACTCTTCACGGCAGCACAGGAAGCGGAATTTCAGCGTGATTACGAGCGTGCCAGAATAGTGTGGTCATTCGCCTTACATGTTGCAACAACCACGATTAACAAAAATCTGGCCATAGCTCATATTCGACGCTGCGATACTTTGTTGCATAAATCAAAAACAGTACCCGGAAACAACACGGGGGGCCGGTCAGTGTGCCTGAGACCCCAACATCCCCGGAGATGACTGACATTCCGGACTGACGCAGTTGCTGCATATCTGTGGCAATACGTTGTATCCAGCCAAGTTGCGTTATTTCGTCGGTTGTTTCGTGGGCGTAGTGATGTATGGGGCCTTCGATGGGAAAGTAAAACTAGCGGAAAATAAAAGTACTCGCCTGCCTACGGACCTTTTGTAAGCGTACAGCCTGAACCGTCTGGTCAGAATCTGACAAATTAGACAAAGTGGTGTCCACCAAATAAGTAGTGGGAACCAAAGTGTCAGATATGCAGAAAAATGTGACTCCCGGCAGGCGAAAAGGCTGCCCTAATTATCCTCCCGAATTTAAACAGCAGCTCGTTGCTGCCTCCTGTGAACCCGGGATATCCATCTCAAAACTTGCTCTTGAAAATGGCATTAACGCCAATCTGTTGTTCAAATGGCGACAACAATGGCGCGAGGGAAAGCTGCTATTACCTTCTTCAGAGAGCCCCCAGCTACTTCCTGTGACTCTCGATGCAGCTGCCGAACAGCCAGAATCGCTCGCAGAGGACCCGGAAACCCTCAGTATCAGCTGTGAGGTAACGTTCCGGCACGGGACGCTCCGCTTCAATGGCAATGTCAGCGAAAAGCTCCTGACTCTGCTGATACAGGAACTGAAGCGATGATCCCGTTACCTTCCGGGACCAAAATTTGGCTGGTTGCCGGTATCACCGATATGAGAAATGGCTTCAACGGCCTGGCTGCGAAAGTACAGACGGCGCTGAAAGACGATCCCATGTCCGGCCATGTTTTCATTTTCCGGGGCCGCAGCGGCAGTCAGGTTAAACTGCTGTGGTCCACCGGTGACGGACTGTGCCTCCTGACCAAACGGCTGGAGCGTGGGCGCTTCGCCTGGCCGTCAGCCCGTGATGGCAAAGTGTTCCTTACACAGGCGCAGCTGGCGATGCTGCTGGAAGGTATCGACTGGCGACAGCCCAAGCGGCTGCTGACCTCCCTGACCATGCTGTAAATCTCTTTATCCTGGTTGTCACAGAATAAGCCCGGTAAAATACGGGCTTATGAACGACATCTCTTCTGACGACATCTTCCTGCTGAAACAGCGCCTGGCCGAACAGGAAGCGCTGATCCACGCCCTGCAGGAAAAGCTGAGCAACCGGGAGCGCGAAATAGACCATCTGCAGGCGCAGCTGGATAAACTCCGCCGGATGAACTTCG